>ENA-UOOE01000934-UOOE01000934.1-fermentation-metagenome-genome-assembly--contig:-NODE-934-length-26324-cov-4.056683_pt1 | contig 26324 bp, 24 predicted proteins | sample MGYA00245776_ERZ724021 | MGnify/ENA primary metagenome ERZ724021 (study PRJEB28704, sample SAMN03018321) | fermentation metagenome | biome: anthropogenic terrestrial biome; feature: soil; material... | reverse complement strand
ATGATGATGTTGCTAGTGGTTCCTGAAAGTATCAACGCATAAGGGGGTGACTACCTATTTTTGACCCTCTTTGAAGGTATTTCTTCAATGATACGATCGATATTCTCTCCTTTGATCAAGCCGTCCAGGATATGTCTCCCCGATTTGCCAAAGTTATCTGAAAGAACTGATGAGAGCTTTATGCTACACGATTCCAGTCCTTGGTGAACTTGGTTCTTGATCTGAGATCTCATTTTCACAAGACTCTCTCTTGTCCTTGTTAGTCTTCTGAGGTCTCGTTCTTCTTTCGGAAATATTCGTGATGGATATATCAAATTGTTAAGTGCTACCTCAGCAATCCATTCAGAATCTATGGAGTCGGTCTTCCTGCCTGGGGTGCGTTTGATCTGGCGTGCATTTGCCAGTATCAGTTCTATCTTGTTTTCCAATACCGCATTCACAGGATACCAGTAAACGCCAGTCGATTCGATAGCTACGCAGTCACAATTGTTTTCGAGTACCCAATCCCTGAAACCGAATAAGTCATCAATGTCAGTACTGTATCGCTTCTGTATCTTGGTTCCATCTCTCGATAGTATCGTAGCAATCAGAAATCTCTTGTGGATATCAACTCCGCAAACTTTATTTCTTTGCTCCATCATACTATTACCTGGCCTGATATGGGCAGATACGATAAACCCTCGTAGGGACATTTTCCCATACGCGTTCCAAGACGCATCTGTGTATGCGAGTGGTTAGATGGCTAGTTTTTTAAACGGGATTATGATCCCAATAAGCGTAACAGCCTTATCTGCCCATATCATCCATATTATGGTTGATTCAGGCAAATAGCGTTTCTCATGCTCTGTGTATGAGTCACAGAATCATGGGCGTTTTTTAAGTGCACGCCGCGAGTTGTCCTGCTGACCTCCTGCGCTATGTTTGGGAGCGCAGCTTATGGTCGCGGCCGGCCAGGCGACGACGATTAAGCTGTAGACGCATAGAGCGCGTCCTAAAGTCTATTATTGCCGATTCGAGGAGACCTATATTGAGGTCCCCGGAGACCGGAATGATTATGATCTGGCTATTTGGCAAGCGCAGGGCACGACGTTGCCCTTCATATCACGACCTCTACATATCTTGCAGAGATCGTTGGCTTCGGAATCGGTATCCTATCCTCATTCAGCCCTTCCAGATGAACCTGTATCGCCTCTTTCATCAGTTCTGCCGTCTCCTCCTCGGTAACGCCAGCTGAAACCACGCCAGGGAGGTCCGGGCAGTATGCGGAGTAATTACCCTCACCCTTCTCAATGATTATCGTGTATTTGGCCATCTAAGATATCCTCTATGACTGCCTTTGGTGTTCACCAATCGCCAGCCATCGGCCTCGATCAGTTTTATGGCATCTCTGATCCTCATTTGTGCCTCCAAGTATGCATCAGGTTTCTACAGATATTCATCATTTTGGATTCTTTTCAGTGGGTGCCGCGAGTCGTCCCTCCGGGCCTCCCGCGATAGTGCTCTGGCCCCCTCAACGCCGGGGTGGCTTGGATACAATTTGAGGCAAGCCGTTGAAGGGTCTGGAAGATAATGATACGAATTTTCTCGGATGCAGAATTAAAGGCAGCATGCTCCTGGCATCTACATATTGCGGATTGATTTCAATTGCATTATCAGATGTCTTGATAGCATCGCTTTAATTGCCCTGATTGGCTAAAGCAAAGCATTTGCCGTACCAGGCTAATTAGAGCTGGAGTTAACCTTTATACCCCAGCTCCTCGGCCTTGGCAAAGGCACCATTTGCTTCTGTAGTACGACCAAGTTGCCTGAGAACACTGCCTTTGCCGTACCAGGCGTTTGCATATTGCGGATTGATCTCAATTGCTTTATCACATGCTTTGATAGCCTCATCGTACTTGCCCATATTACAGAGAGCAAGGCCTTTGTTGTACCAGGCGATGGCAGTGCTGGCATTTAGCCTGATGGCCTCATCAAAGCATTTGATGGCCTCATTGTATTTCCCCAGTCCAACGAGAGCATTGCCTTTATTATTCAAGGCCGTCTTATTGTTGGGATCGAGCCGAAGTACTTCGTCGTAAGCCTTGATGGCTTCGTCGTACTTGCCTTGACCCTTAAGGGCAGCGCCTTTGTTATACCAGGCTATAGAATAGCTGGAGTCTAGCTTGATTGCTTCATCATAGCATTTGACGGCGTCATTGTATTTGCCCAGATTATAAAGAGCAACACACTTGTTGTACCAGCTCTTTGCATCATTGGGACCCAGCCTTACTGCTTCGTCATAAGCTTTGATGGCCTCATCGTGTCTGCCTTGGCCAGCAAGAATGACGCCTTTATTAGTCCAGGCTTTTGCTAATTGAGGATTGATCTCGATTGCCCTATCGAAAGCTTGGATGGCTTCATTATTTTTGCCCAGACTATAGAGGGAGTTGCCTTTATTGTACCAGGCATCCGTGTCTTGTGGATTTAGCTTGATAGCCTCATCATAGGCTTTGATGGCTTCTTCGTATCTGCCCAAATTGTAGAGAGCTACGCCTTTATTGTACCAGGCATCTGCGTCCTGTGGATTAATTTCTATGGCTTTACCAAAAACTTGAAGTAGCTCACTATGGGACACGTGTCCCGCAGTCTGCTGGCATTGTGCCGAGGTCATAAATAGCAGAAAGAAGGTAATAACGACGTAGACCAATCTCATGAGATTGAAGAAAGCGATCTCATAAAGATATGTTTGTTGCCTCTCTGTTTCACCGCTTAGCCTGCAGATGAGGACAAGCGCTGGCGATTCAACGGATATCTTGCCGTTGACAACGAGGATGAGAGGGTGGGTGCCGGGAAGGGAGAGAAAGAAGGCTGCACCAATGCAAGGGACAAGCCCTCGTTTACAGGCCCTGCATCCCCAGCGCCTCCGCCTTCATCGCCCTGGCCTTCTGTAATGATGTCTCGTAGTCTACCTTCCTGCAGCTCCCCAGGTGCACATTGCGAGTCTTGTCACCCTCACGCCATGAAGCCACCCAGTAGGTGTAGATCTGGGTTCCCTTTTTGCCTTCTTTGGCTTTCTTCATCTGCTAAACATTCAGGTCCTCCAGCCGGGCCTGGAGCCTGAGGTCCTCGGCCTCTGCCAGGGCTGCGTCAGCCTTTTCTAGCAGTCTCTGGGCCTCCTGGCGAGCTGCGGGCGCACGGGCAGCCTTCTGCAGGCAGCAAGTTGTATGCATCGCTAACTCACAATACTCTGACTGGGAAGTAGTCGGCCAAAAAGCTCTTTTGGCAAAGTACTATTCCAAATATTGTGGAATTTTGAACAAGTTAAATTGATCAGCCGCGTTATATCTGTCTGTTTTAGCTACTAATAGCGTTTCCTGATGAGGCCATATATCAGAGAGCAAAGGTGGCTATCATTATGAAACAAAAGGTGTCAGAAGAAGTATTACAGGGAAAACGATTGATATGCAGATTCAGTTGTGCACCTGCCCTGGGCGGTCCAGTCGCTCAAGAAAATGCACATATGGCCTGGCCTGTGCTTGCATTGCATGGGACCGAGGCCGCATATTCTACGGGGTGCCCCCGAGTCGGCCTGCTAGCCTCCCGCGATAGTACCTCGGCCCCCCTTTGCGCCGGAGAGGCTTGGGTACATAGGCTGTGGATGATGAACGGGATTGAGGCGTTTCCCTTCAATATGCTCCGGGTTTCCTGGCGGGTTTTGCCATTCTATTCAATCATACCCCTCCCCCACCATCTCCTTCTGCCCCATCCTCTTCTTCCTCTTCTCCTCCTTCATCCTCTCCACCTTGTAATCCTGAAAGAGGCTCTCCAGCTTCTCCGCCTCCAGCCTCGCCTGCCTGGCCTTCTGCTGCACATCCCACTTCTCCCGCGCCGCCTCCAACTCCTCCGGTCGGATGAATGGCAGGCTGTCGATCCTCTGCACAGCAATCTCCGCAGAGGTGAATACGGGCAGGCCCAGGTCCAGGAAATGCTCCTGCATCGCCTGGGCCATCTCCCCCTCTGCCACTATGGCGGCAACCCCCTTCTCTCTGAAGAGCTCCGCCGTGCTCTTTCCCCCGCCGCTGGCATCCTCTAAGAGGACCAGGTCGCCCTCCGCCAAATTGTAGCGCTCCGCCGCAGCCAGCACCGCTTCTTTGGAGAATGCAGCCACCGGCTTCAGGCGGCGCAGCCCTTTAACCTCCTCAATCCTCTCCGCCTTCTTCCGGGCGACGGCGTTCTTTTTCAGCTTCTTGGTGTACTTTCTCTCCGAGCGCAGGATGGAGCGCAGCCGTCCGATCTCCTTGTCCCGAATCCTGATCTCATGATCCCTTTTGATCTCCCTGGAGGTCTTGTCCTTCAGCCGGTCCAGCCTCTCGATAGCCTTTTGCAGATCAGCATCCTTCCCCGCCAGCTGGGCCTGCAGCTCATCCAGGTAAGTGCGCAGGGTCTTCACCTGCTCGGAAAGCTGCTGGATATGCTGCCTCAGGCCGGCGGTATCCGGATCTGGGGCGGGGGGCGCCGGGGCGGCTGGCCTTCCCTCCGCCGGGGGCAGCTGGGAGAACTCGGCGATGGCGTTCTCAATGGAATAGCCCCGGACCACCAGTGCCTTGATCTCATCGGGATCTACCTCCGCCGGAGCCTTCTTCTCCACCTGGATGAACTTGTTCTTGTACTTCCTGAAGGCGGACAGAGCGGCAGCCAATGCATCCCTCTCATGGTCGTTCTTGTAGCCGACCTCTCTTCCGAGGGCTATCTTCTCCTCCCCGGCCATGTCCGCCCCCGGACTGAATAAGACGGCATTAAAGGCCCTCTTGGTCTTCTCCACCGCCCCCGGTGTGGGCGAGACGTCCGTGGCCACAATCAGCGGCTTTCCCCTGGCGGCGATCCACTCGATCACATCGGATGAGGACATGGCCCGGGAGCTGATCAGATCGACCAATTCTCCCCGCAGGTTCAGGGCGGCAATGCCGGTGGTGGTGCCTGGGTCAAGGCCCACGATGATGTAGCCCCTGCGGTGCAGCAGCGGCTTATACTGCAGAGAAGGCCTCTCGATGCTCTGCACCTTCAGCTGGGCATCGACCGAATAGCCGGGGTTGATGTGCACCTTATCCCTGGTGGCCTCCACCACGAACTCCGCCCGGGTGAAACCTCCCAGGCCCTCCACCGTCCGCAGAGAGTACTCCAAACCAGATTCGCGCAGTTGCTTCTCCACCTCCCGAGCCATGGCCATCACCGCTCCATGGATTTTTCTGGTGTAGCGGTTCTGGCTCCAGCCGCCCCGACCCAATGACCGCCTCCGGCTCACCTTGATCAGAGTCTTGTCCTCAAAGGCGGAGACCACGGCCCCAACCCCCCTGGCCGCCAGCCTGGCCGAAGCCTCCGCCTCTTCCAGGGGCTTGGTGCGGTCGAAGGTGATGCCATTCCAGCGGGCCAGACGGACCAGGGACTCCGGCCGATCCCCGCCCGTCACCTGGACCAGTTTGGTCGAAGGGGGGAGACGGCGCAAAAGATTGATCAGATCCCTGTGGCTCTGGGCCAGCTCATGGACGTTATCCATGGCCACGATCTCCGGCTGCCGCTCCCTGATCATCCGGATCAGCCTATGCCTGCTGATCATATGGTGAAGGGCAGTGGCATCCCCCTCCAGGATCACCAGTGAATAGCTGGGATCCCTGCGGCTGCCTGGTGAGCCGCTGGCGATATCCACCCCGAAGATGCTCAAACCCTGTCCGCCTCCCGGACAACCGAGAGCGCCTCTTCCAGCGGCATATCGATGCGGTACTTTCTCTGGAAAAAGCGAAGCACATTGCCCAGATCCCTCTTAAGGAGTTCATCTGCATGAGGATGAGCGGCATCCACCGCCTGGGGCCAGTCGATGATCACCGGCCCGGAATCGGTGATTATGATGTTGAACTCGCTCAGGTCGGCATGGATTATCCCCTGACCCAGGGCCCGTCCAACCTCACCCAGGATCAACCTCAGCCCATCCTCGGGATCTTCCAGAGTGATCCTGTTTAAAAGTGGTCCGGGGACATACTCCATTGCCAGAGCATGCCGGCTGATGGCCACCGGCCGGGGGATGGAAACCTTCGAGTAGAGCTTTTCCATCACCTGATACTCCCGTCTGGCTGCCAGAGAGGCGGCATAAAGCCACGGGACCCGAGGCTTGTCCTTGAGGTGGTCGCGCAGGCGGCGGACGTGCTTGAAGCTGGTCCGTCCCTGGCGGTGGAACTTGATGGCTAAAGAGGCGTATCCCTGGGCCCCAAGGACAATAGACTCCTTGCCCACCCCTATCCGCTCTCCGATGCTTTTTACCTGATCGCGCCGGACGAAGTCATAGAGCGCTAAAAGGTCGTAGGAGTCGAAGTTTATCTGATAGCCCAGGTAATGCTGAGCCTCTCGCACCACCAGCTTTTTCTCAAAAAGATGCTGCAGGCGATACTCTGATTTGCTGGCGGAGAGGCCGGCAAGCTTAGATATTATAAAAGTGGGGACCCACTCGTGGGTCCTCATCCCGGTTTCAATCGCGCCCAGCAGAGAGAAATCCTCTCGGCTCAAGCCCAGAAATGCTTCTGCAACGTTTTCCACGAGCAATATTATGGAACCACTTCAGCTAAAGCTTTACCTCTCCAGAAGCCTGATATCTCTGCCAGCGATTCTGTAGATCTGGATCTTGAATAGTCTCGAGCACATAGTCTGCGTACTGGGCTCCAGTGGCACCATCTGGCCTGCCGGTGAGACATACTCTTTTTTCGAACTGGCCACAGATATCCAGAGCCATCTCCATCCGGCTGGCCTGATCTATGAAGCTGATGTGGCGCAGCATCATCACGCAGGCCCTCATCATGCTCGCCGGATCGGCATACTGCGCTCTGCCCTCGTCGACCATGCGCGGAGCTGAGCCGTGGATGGCCTCGAACATGGCATACCTCTTGCCGATATTGGCGCTTCCGGCGGTGCCCACTCCGCCCTGGAACTCCGCGGCCTCATCGGTGAGGATGTCCCCGTACAGGTTGGGCAGGACGATCACCTTGAAGTCGCGCCTCCGTTTCTCGTCCACCAGCTTTGCCGCCATTATATCCACGAACCAGTCATCGAACTGAATTTCCGGATACTCGCGGGCTACTCGCCGGGCTACCTCCAGGAACTTGCCGTCTGTGGTCTTGATCACATTGGCCTTGGTGACCGCAGAGACTCTATTGATACCATTCTTTTTGGCATACTCGAATGCCAGGCGCACGATTCGCTCCGCTCCCTGGCTGGTGATAACCTTGAAGTCCACTGCCAGGTCCTCAGTGACATTGAATCCTGAGCTGCCCAGGACATACTCGCCCTCGGTGTTCTCCCGGTAGAAGATCCAGTCGATGCCCTTCTCAGGCACCTTGACCGGCCGGACATTGGCGAAGAGGTCCAGCTCCCGGCGCATGGATACGTTGGCGCTCTCCAGGTTTGGCCATTTATCCCCTTTCTTGGGGGTGGTGAGGGGACCCTTTAGTATCACATGGCACTCCTTCAGCGCCGCCAGGGTCTCCTCGGGCAGGGCCTTCATCACTTTGACCCTCTCCTCGATGGTAAGGCCCGAGATCCACCTCAGCTCGACCTTTCCAGACTGGATCTCCTCAGCCAGGATGTACTCGAGCACCCGGACCGCCTCTTTAGTGATGAAAGGGCCGATGCCGTCTCCTCCTACCACCCCAATTATTATCGGCATAAGCCGGCTGTAGTCCGCCCAGTCCTCTCCTGCTTTCATCTGATCAACGCGCTTGAGCTGCTCATTGAGCAGTTCAGCGAAGTGCTCCTTCGCCCTCTCTATGGCCCCTGTATGATTCATGAATCGCACCTGATTGCTCTGGGTTGGGGCACTTATGGCTGATCAATCTTTTTGTATGGCAATCAAATCTATAAACCAGAAATGACTGATTACCTGCCATGGATGTAATTACAATAGCCTTCTATGCTATTCTGTTCCTTATCGCTTTCATGATCGCCCGCATCATTATGAAGATCATGCGGGGGTACTGAATATAGAATGGAAGAGATAGAACAGATGCAATCGGTATGATTTGCGGGGATAGGTTTATCATTCCTGCCAGCTTCAATTATGGAGCATGTTTCCCCAGGTTCTAGCAACCGTCGGCGGCTCGGGGACGCGCCTGTATCCTTTGACCCTGGACCAGCCCAAGCCGCTGGTGGAGCTATGCGATACGGCCATAATTGCCAATCTCTTCCGGGTTCTGGCCAGCCAGGGCTGTCGCCGGTTCATTTTAGGCAGCAAGGGAGCGAGCAATACCCTCAACCTGAGCAACTATTTCAAGGCCGGTGAGGGCTTCTTCAAGCGTCTGGGAATCGCCGACCACCAGGATTTCAGCTATCAGCCGCTCTATGATGACGTAGGCAGTGCCGACTCTCTGCGCTACTGCATGAACTATTTTGATATAAAAGATGACCTCCTGGTGGTGTCGGGAGACAACCTTATCGATATCGATCTGTCGAGCATAGTCCAGTTCCATCAGTTGCATAAGCCGGTTCTGACCGTCGCTTTAAAGGAGATAGCACCGGGGGAGAGCATCTCATCTTACGGCGTAGCGCGGGTGGATGAGGATATGCGCATCCGGGGTTTCGTGGAGAAGCCAAAGCCAGGCAGCGAGCCCAGCCGGATGATAAACACCGCCTTTTATCTCTTCAGCCCCGAGGTCCGGGAGGTCCTGGCTAAGATGGGTGATAAGGCCAGGGACATAGGCGGCGATCTGATCCCCTACCTGACTGAGAACGGCTATCCCGTCTACGGCTTCCCCGTCGCGGGATACTGGATAGATATAGGGACACCGGAGAGACTGCATCAGGCGGCTATGGACTGCCTCTCCGGTCGGGTCAGGCACTTCGACCGCAAGTACCGTTACAGGACCAATCAGTGGATCCATCCCAGCACCCTGGCCAGGATCGAGCCGGATCTTGCTTCAGGGGATATCGTATTGAAAGGGAATGTCTCCATAGGAAGAAACTGCCGCATAGAGAGGGGTGTGGTCATTGAGAACTCCCATATCGGCCATACCAGCCTCATCGACCGCGATGTTGAGATAAAGGATAGCATGGTGATGAGCTTTGCTCATATCAAGCATTCAGTTACTATCAACAGAGCAATAGTGGGCCGCCATTGCACCTTAGAGGAGCATAGTGCTCTGGGAGTGAATAATGGGCCGAATGGGGGTGTTCCGGTTGTTGGCGAGAATGTGATCCTCCCCTCGGAGTCTGTGGTGGCACCTGGTGTAAGGGTAGCCCTGCTCAAGTACAGCCATAGCATCCTGGCCACTGGCAGGTTCAATGAACTGGGAATAGATGAGAGAAATATCTACTTCAAAGAAAAGATCAGATGAAGCGCTAGTAATAGCGCTCCCAAGCCTCATCTATCTTTCTGATCTTATATTTCCGCCCGTTCTCCAGCAGATATCGATTCAGATCCTGCACATCATTGAAAAAGCGCTTATCCCGCAGGTTGTTGTAGATATCCTCGGTGGTGAAGCCCTTCAGCTCCCCTTTGCCATAAACTATTCTCTCAATAGTATAATATATATCGTCAAACTTCCTCAGGGGATATGTCCACTCTGCGAACTGCATCAGTACCCTCCTCATCTGGCTAGAGGGTCTGAATAAATAAGAACCTTTCGTTGCGATTGATTTTTCGTAGGGAACGGATCAATGGAGAAGGGTTATCAATGGCAAGCTTCAATGGCTGCCAGCATGTGCCCGCCAGACCTGATCCTGCTGCAGGAAAAGATCGCCTCCTGCGAGCTCTGTCCTCTTTCTCTCAGCCGAAACCTCACTGTGCCCGGAAGCGGCCCAACCGAGGCCGAGATCATGCTGGTGGGAGAAGCCCCTGGTCGGGAGGAGGACCTAAAAGGACTGCCGTTCGTCGGCCGGGCGGGAAGGTTGCTGGACGAGGCTCTGGACGAGGCCGGCCTGAAAAGAGAGGATGTCTTCATAACCAGTGTCATCAAATGCCGTCCGCCCCAGAACAGAAAGCCGAAGAAAAAGGAGATCGAACTCTGTCTGCCCTATCTAGAGGATCAGATGGATGCCATCCGCCCCAGGATCATCTGCCTGATGGGGAACACTGCCATTCAAGCCGTCCTGGGAGTTGTGGGGGTTACTGTCCTGCGCGGCCGGATTCTGAGCGATCGCTTTCTTGTGACATATCATCCGGCGGCCGTCCTGAGAAACCGAAATCTGATGGCGGATTTCGTCTCCGACCTAAGAGAAGCAAAGATTCAGAGCCTCAAACTATCAAAGGACGCTCTGCTGAATGAGGAATGAACAGCGAACATCTCAGCCGCCGGGCATGAACCGCGGCATGGCCGGGCGGAAGGTCAAGATTTATTATCATGAAGGGCAACAGAGTCACCATGAGCGGCCAAACCCTGTCTGAGAAGATCTTATCCAGAGCGGCAAACAAAGAGGTAAAGGCGGGCGAGTTCGTCATGGCGAATGTAGATGGCGCCATGATTCATGATATAACCGGCCCCCTGGCAGTGAAGGGATTCTATGAGATTGCAGGCAGGGATGCCCGGGTCTGGGACCCAACCAGGATCGTTCTTCTCTTCGATCATCAGGTCCCGGCAGACAGCCTGAAGGCAGCAGAAAACCACATCCAGCTGCGCAAGTTTGCTGCCGAGCAGGATATTCTCAACTACGATATCTTCTGCGGCGTATGCCACCAGGTGATGCCTGAGAAAGGGCACGTGCTTCCTGGAAACGTGATTTTGGGCACCGATTCTCACACCTGTACCTATGGAGCCTTTGGGGCTTTTGCCACCGGCGTCGGCTCGACGGACATGGCCTCAGTCTTCGCCACCGGCAAGCTCTGGTTTATGGTGCCCAAGACCCTCCAGATAATGATCGAGGGCCGACTGCCCTCCCGAGTAACATCAAAGGACGCCGTCCTGCGCATCATCGGCGATATAAGTGCCGACGGGGCCAACTATCTGGCCTGTGAGTTCCGGGGTGAGGCCGCGGAGAGGATGAGCATTCCCGAGAGGATGACGGTCTCCAACATGGCCATAGAGATGGGGGCCAAGGTGGGCATCTTCCCGGCGGACGGGACGACGAAGAGCTACCTGGAGGGACGAGTCCAGGATCGAGAGGCAATTGAGGCGGGATTCATCAATGGAGACGAGGATGCAGCATTCTCCCGGAGGGAGTGGAATGTATCCGATCTCGAGCCGCAGATCGCCATGCCCCATAATGTAGACAACGTCCTGCCCATCAGCCAGGTTCCCCAAACCCGGATCGATCAGGTATTCTTGGGCTCCTGCACCAACGGCCGATTCGAGGATCTGCAGCTTGCCAGCGAGATGATGAAGAATGAGCCCCTGGCTAAAGGGGTGCGGATGATCGTGGTCCCCGCCAGCCGGGATGAGTACATGAAATGCTTGCGAGCCGGCCTGGTGGAGAGGTTCATGGAGGCGGGAGCGATGGTGGAGTCGCCCTGCTGCGGCCCCTGCATGGGAGGAAGCTTCGGCCTCCTGGGGGCAGGAGAGCGCTGTCTGGCCACCTCCAACCGCAACTTCGTGGGCAGGCAGGGAAGCCCCCAGGCCTTCGTTTACCTCTCTTCCCCCGCCACCGCGGGAGCGAGCGCCATTACCGGCTATATCACCGATCCCAGGGAGATCTAAGAAGGGATCTGGGAAAGCCAGCCAATCCATCTTTTTTTTCAGGATAAGATCAGGATGAAGGTCGCCCTCAAGCTCGCCTATCTGGGAGATAACTATTATGGATTTCAAAAGCAGCCCGATCGAGTAACTGTGGACAGCCAGGTCCGGCGGGCGCTGGCCCAGATAGGAGTCATCCACGGCGACTTCTGCTATGCCGGCCGGACGGACCGGGGAGTCTCAGCTCTGGGCCAGGTGATCGACTTCTGGATAGACGAGGATAAGGTCGATCTGACCAGGCCGCGGTGCGTGAATGGCAGGCTGCCCCGGGACATCTGGACCTGGGCATGGTCCATCGCACCAGTGGGCTTTTCTGCTCGCTGGAATGCCCTGTGGCGAGAGTACCAGTATCTTCTCTGGCACCCCGGCATGGACAGGGATCTAATGGAAGAGGCAGCGGAGATGCTCTTGGGGGAGCACGATTTTCGAAACTTCTCCTCCGCCAAGGTGGGAACGGTAAAGAGGGTAGAGAAGCTGGAGATATCAGAGAGAGACGGCCTTTTCATCTTCGACATCCGGGCAGACGGCTTTCTGTGGAATATGGTGCGAAAGATCGTGGGAGCCATCGAGAAGGTGGGCTCTGGCCAGAAGGATATGCGCTGGTTTAGAGATCTCCTCCGTCCCGAATTGAACCACGGCGCTCCTACCGCCCCGGCAGAGGGGCTGATTCTCACGGAGGTGGGCTACGAGGGCCTGGACTGGCAAGTGGACCAGTATTCTCGGGCCCGGGCGGGACGGATGCTGGCAGGGACGGTGCAGAAGAGGATGGCAGGGGCAATGGTAGCGCTGGAGCTGGAGAGAGCGATGGAAGTATGAGTTGAAACTAAAAAAGCCATTATCTCACATCTAGAAGCTCAAAGTTTAAATCCGATAATATACATATCTATTAATCATGACACTGGAGGAGACAGAGAAGAGACTCAAAGAGCTGCTCGGCCAAGGGGCAAGCCAGGAAGAGATGATAAAGCAGCTCAGCCTGGCGGATGGATGCGGCCTGAAGCTCTGGTGCCAGGAGCAAATAGTTGCAGGGACTGACAGGAAGGTCCATCGATGGTGCGGCTATGTATATCGCTGCCAGGACCCAGCAGAGAATGTGCCAGAACCCCTCTATGGAAAATGGATTGACGGTGGATGTCCTGAGGCCTGATTGGATTATTGAGTTATTTCCTAAGCCTCAGTGCATCCGCATTTTTTTTCTTGGCCATCCAGGAAGGGACCTAGCTTCCCAATCCCGTCGCGATCGTTCTTCCCAGATGGAAGCACTTCTCAATATCCTCCTTGCCCGGAACCTGTATGGCTGTCGTCCCTGGCTCCACTACTCGCATGCCAAAGGATTTCATGCGGGCGATCAAGGTCACAACTCCCTCACCGCTCCACCCATGCGAGCCAAATGCCACTCCCACCTTCCCATTCAAGTCGAGCTTTACCATCTCTTTTAAGAATGGATCCATTGACTTGATCAGCTTATAGTTATAGGTCGAGCCACCAAGAACGATTGCATCTGCGTCCGCTATATCATCTAAAGATGCATCATAGATTTCTTTCAGCAATACATCAGTCCCTTCGATGGTCATTGCCCCGCTGGCAATGGCCTCTGCCATCTTCTTTGTCCTTCCCATGCCTGTGGCATAGATTACGGCTATCTTTGGCATTTCGATCCCCTCAGATAACCTATCCTGCATTTTATAACTAATTTTTGTTGAGCCACATTATACATACTTTTAGATATGACGACCCATGCTCTGTGCAATCAAAGGTGAACTCAATGAAAGAAGATAGAATACCTCCACCCGAATGGTGCTACCACGAGCCGGACCATCCCGGCATGGATTTCGATGCCATCGCCCCATCCTACGACCGAAATATGCAAAGGTTCAGAGACATCCAGGGGGAGATAGATGAGATCCTATCATTCCTGGAGATCGAGTCCCATCATTCCTTGCTGGAGATCGGCACGGGCACTGGCGAGTTCGCCCTGGCCGCCGCCCGCCGTTGCGCCCGGGTCTATGCCATCGACATATCCCCAGGGATGCTCCAGTATGCTCGGGAAAAATCCCAGGGGCAGGGAATCTCCAACATCAGCTTTCGAGTTGGTGGCTTTCTCACCTATAAGCACGAGGACGGGCCGCTTGATGCCATCGTCAGCCAGATAGCACTGCACCACCTGCCGGATTTTTGGAAACAGATCGCATTGCTGAACATAGCCAGCATGCTGCGGCCGGGAGGAAGGCTCTGTCTGAGGGACGTAGTCTATTCCTTCGATCCGGGCGACTATGAGAGGCAGATAGAGAGGTTCATATCCAGAACGATGGAGAAGGCGGGTCCTGGATTTGCCCAGAGTATGACCAGCCACATCAATAAGGAATTCTCCACCATGGACTGGATCATGCGCGGCTTGCTCGAGAGGGCGGGCTTTGTGATCGAGAGAGAGGAACAAAAAGAGGGATTCTTAGGCCTGTATCTATGCAAGAAGATATAGACATCGCAAAAAATTGACGCGCTGGAATCTAACCGCAGCCGCATCCGCCTCCACCGCCGCCTCCTCCTGAGGTAGAAGCAGTGGTTCCCCGAGAGCCGGTGATGGGATACATGATATTCGTGTAGCCGGCCAGGCTCTTGTTTACCCTGTCTCTTGCATAGCTGGTGAGGTCAAGAACCTCCTTTCCGGTGGAGGCAGAAAGGTTCTGAGGCGGGACAAGAACGACATCGATCGATGTTGAATTATTGGCCGCTGTGCTATTTGTGAGGGTGCTGTTTATCAAGCTGGAATTCGTGGAGCTGCTATTTGCCAGCAGATCGAGTTCACCCAGATAGACCTCCGCCCCATCAGACGACTGGGCCTGGGCGCTTCCTGCCAGAATGAAGAGCATCAGAGCCAGGCTTAAAGCAGAATTTTTTAGGGCTAACATAGAAGATCGTTTTCCTCCTGAAATTTACTTTCAGATCAAGAAGCCATAAAATGAGAGTATGTGCCCGCTATGGGGCACATGCAATACCCTTTTTCGAGTCCGCTTTACTTGGGTGGCCAGAAGTCCTTCATCCAGCCGATGATGCGTCCGGAGTCCTCTGGGCCGACCATGATCTTGGCCTTGCCTGCGAAGAGGTCCTCTAATTCGCCTGAGAACTTGGCTGCCATTCCGGGCAGAACCATGGCCGGGTACTTCTGACCGGACCAATCGAAGGCTGCCTCGTTGAAGGAGTCCTGAATCTTGACCGGGCTCAACTGGCCGCCAGCGACAGATGCCTGCACGCCGATGCCATCGGTGTTGATGGCGATGATGTAAGCATCGATGCCGTTTGAGGCCACGTCCGACTCCACTGTGTAGTAGGTCAGGGCGAAGTTGGTGGTCAAGAATACTGGCGACTCCGGTCCGGGGTTGCCGACCTTGTAGATGCCGGGCTTGACCTGCACAGGCGTCCTGGGATCGGTGTAGATGTTGAAGCGCAGATGCATATCGGGCATCATGCTGTGCGGCTCAAGGGAGTGCTTGATCATGATTGCACCGCCGCGAATTACAAAGGCCGCGGTGAGCACTGACTCCCAGTAAGAAGCACGAACCGGATCATCGGTGGTCAGCCAGGCGTTGATGGGCAGGACCATTACCGGATAAGCGATATCCCTCTGGGCCTCTTCCACAGCCGCCCTCCTCAGGTTGATGAAATTGGTGAGGGTCTGCTGCAGCATCTTGCCGTTGGGTGCCGTTCCGGGGTCTAAGACCAGGTCTGTCAGTCCCATTTCGGCGAAGGTGACGGCCATGGACTTGAGTCCATCCAGGTCGAAGGGAACGCTCAATGTGACTGGGACCTTGTAGTCATTGGCCAGCTGAGCGACCTCCTTCCAGTTGTCCTTGGTGGCGGCATAGATGAGGGGCTTCTCCTTGGCTGCGACCTCCAGGCCTGCCTTGAGAACTGCCGGATTGAAGGAGCAGAGGATGAGGGGGAAGCCATTGCCATTGGCCATGACAGTCTTGACGGCTGCGGCGAACTTGGCCGGATCGTCGGTCACAGACCGGACGGCAATCATCTCCACGCCCTGCCACTTGCCGATGTAGAACTTTCGCCAGGTGGTGATCTTCTTGACCCGCTCTATGAGCTTTGCCTCTTCCATGTTGTCGGCAACATCATAGGCAAATGGCGGCTTGTTGAAGAAGGTCATCTGATGGCGGTACATGACATCCTCGCCACCTACCTTGGCCTGCTTTTCTCCGACACCCACATAGACCATCTTCAGCTCGGGGGCGACGGTGCTCCTGAGGGTACCAAGCTTCTTGGCGTACTTCTTCTCATCAATTAACGGAGTGCACTCCTCTACCTTGCGGGTTCTGGCGATCAGGCCAGCAGCAAAGGCCATGCAGGTCTCCTCTCCGCACTTCTTGCAGTTGGTCTGTGGAAGCTGCTTGTAAAGGTTAAGCGGGCTTGTTTCCTTCATGTTCCTCACACCCCCATCTTGAGCCAGGCATTGGCATCGGGCGTCTTGGCATCTATTCTTCCCATCAGAGACTGGGTGATCTCATGCAGATATGCGACCGCCGTTGGATGCATCATCATGAAGATGTCCACTCCGGCCATGGCCAGAGAGTAGCCGGTCAGAATCTCCCAGATTGGGCCTCTCAGCATTCTGTCTCCCCAGTCGGAGTCGTCCTTGTTCGGTGAGCGGACCATCCAGGACTCTCTGACACCCCAGGCGTTGGTGGTGCCGGATGACATGGGGAATGTCAACTCATCGTCGCCCTTCAGAGCGCCGAGCCTTATTCTCTCCATGTTGGAGTAGGCGAAGTCCAGGCCGTAGGCGAGAGCTGCGGTTGTCGGGTCCATGACGATGGACTCGCGCGGAACGCCGGCGACCTTCATCAGCTTTCTGTTCAGCTCCTTCTGAGAGTTGATCTCCAGCTGGGTCCAGGCGAGGCAGACATGTCCGTTGTCCACACAGGCCTTGCCGATCTTCTCCCAATCCATGTTCAGGTTGGCGGAAGCGATAAGAACCCGCTCGCCCTGAGCGACCTCAGCTGCCTTGGATAGCACTACCGGATCCTTGTCCGGGTTGCCTGATCCGCCGATGCAGATGGGCACGTCCACAGCCTGCAGGACCTCTTCTACCGTCTTGACTGCATCCTGGGCGGAAGTATCCTTGAGGAGGGGATCAGTGCTGATCAGGTGAACGGTGACCATGTCGGCGCCGAAATCCCTGACTGCCTTCTTGGCCCACTCGCCTGGTGAGTTGATTACATCCTCATAATGCATCTTGACTGCCTTGGCCATGCCGATGGGCATGTCGAAGACGTCCATGGTGATCTTGGGGGCATGGGGCATTGCTGCATCCGGGAAGAAGGGCATGGCCTTCTCGCCGCCCAGCTTTACCACATGGCCGCGGCTTCCGCCGTCCGCCTTGGTCGCTCCCAGGGTTACCTCCTGAATGGGATGCTTCCAGGTCTTGTCAACGCCCACGCTGAACTTGGCGCTAGCTAACGCCGAGGCCACCTTAAAGGCAGGGACTGCTGCAGCGGCTGCTGCTATGTCCTTGGGCGCCGGGGATATGGCCTGAGCGACAGCCACCGGCTGCATCAGGTTCTGCACTGGATATCCCACTGCTTTGGCGAACTCCATGAGCTGCATGGCGATCTTGGCTGCCTGCTCTCCAAAGTAGTATGCAAAGAGCGGGCCTACGCCGCCTGCGCCCACGTCCAGGTCTATCTCAACATCTCCCTCGATCTTCAGTCCCTCGAGGGATTGAACATTCATCTCTGTTAATGTCTTATTCAGGTCAGATAAAGTGATCTTTTCTGCCATTCGAATCACCCTCACAGGCCCAGTTTCCCGACAACATTCACCATCTCTTGCACTGCAGGCGAATCATCGGGAAGGCCCATCAATGGATCTCCCACTAAATCGAATTTGGCTAAGCTCTCATCATAGGGAATAATACCGATAACCTCAAGGCCCAGGCTGGCTGCGTTCTCGAGAACCTTCTCCCGCCGGACAGTGGTGATCTTGTTCACGATCACATACAGATTCTTGTACTTCAGTCCCATCTCTCGGGCAATATCCCGAATCCTCTCGCCGGTGGTAAGCCCTCTTCTGGACTCATCCGTTACAACGATAAGGTCGTCGAGTTCCGGAAAGATCTTCCGGCTGAAATGCTCGAGGCCCGCAGGGGTATCGATCACGATCAGATCATAATCTGTTGCGGTCTTATCCAAAATGGCTCGCAGAAGATTATTGACATAACAGTAACATCCAGAACCCTCGGGCTTGCCCATTACAAGAAGATCATAGCCATCCTCTTCTAAAAGGATCTCGAAGACTTTGGCCTCAAAAAGAGCTTGCTTATCAGTATCAGGAGAAGCTGTGAACCTGGAATCCTGCATGAACTCTCTCATATCGCCGATGGTCTTTCCCACTTGAACGCCCAACGCATCCGCCAGATTGGCATCAGGATCGGCATCGATCGCAAGGATTCGAAATTTTTTCCCGGAGTTCTTCAGATGTCTGATGAGCATTGCGGTCACTGCGGTCTTGCCGGTGCCGCCTTTGCCAGTTATCGCTATTACTTTCCCCAAAGTCTAGCCTTCCTTATTTTTTCGGTTTTATTACAACTTCCGCTACGTGGATGGATGCGCCCCTCAGTTCAATGGTCATCCCACCCGATGCTGCTGGCATAGCGAAAGCCGGAGCTGCTGCGCCTGCGGCAGGTGCTGCTGCTGGTGCTGCGGCTGGAGCCGCTTCCTTTTTCTTAAGCTTAAGCTGCATAATATCTCCCTCACTCTTTGATCAGATAACTGCACTCGCAGGAAAACCGCATCTCCCAAAAAAGGGAGAAAAAGGCGGCACTCTACTTGGCGAGTACTACCTTATCTATGCTTATCTTGGCATCCTTCAGAATCAGCTTTATGCCGCCGGCGCTGCCGGACATGCTCATGGCTGGTGCTGCTGCGCCTGCTGCTGCAGGTGCGGCTGCTGGAGCCGCCGCTGCAGGTGCCTTGGGTTTGAGTTTTAGCTGCATAGTTTAACACCCTCTCTTAGATTTGCTCACTCGAGCACGCCGTCTTCCTGCAAGGCCTCGACGACCTGCATGAACTGGCCTTCGGTCAGGGCAAGCTCGGACTTGACGGTATCCATGTTGATGTCTCCGCCGGTCTTCTCGATATAGGCCATGACCTTCTCCTTGATATCATCATCGACCTCTTCAAGCTTCCAGCCCTCGGTGATCTTCTTGCCGTCCACCTTTCTGGAGACGCCATCCACGACGGGATGGTTGACCTTGAGCAGGAATGCTTTGAGAGCTGCGATGTCCTTGGCATCGTCCTCGGTGGCGATCTTGTCCATCATGTCCGCATCGATGCCTTCCTTTACCCTCTCTTTGAGGCCCTTGGACATCCAGACGATCCTTCTCCAGCCGCCATCCGCCTGGAGGAACTTGGGGGAGAAGTAGTAGAGAATACCCATGCCCAGGAAGCCTACGACCTGCTTGCCGCCGCCGGTCTGTCCAGCCATGGTGGAGAAGGGCAGTCCGTTGGGGGTTGCGCCCTTGAAGTCACGATCGGCAAGGCCGATGCCGTCAACCTCAGGCATAAAGAATCCGATGGTCTCGAAGCAGCCACAGGAGGTGTGGGGTGCATCGAAGAATGTGTAGAGCAGCATTCTGCTGTACTCGCCGCCAGACCTCTTCTCAGCCATCTCATTGATGGCGGCATACTCGCCGCTTACCTCATCCACTGCCGTGCCCTTCTCTATGGGGAACTGGGGGCCCTCTGGGTCCACCTTAGCGGCTGCCCTGCCGTCGAACCAGGTGATGGCTCCGCACAAGGACGGCCTGTCCGGGGTGACCACGCAGGCGCTGGTGGGAGCGAATGCCTGGCAGAGAGTGCAGCCATAGAATACATCCACATCCTCATCGTGCAGTCCCTTAGCGCGCTCATCGCGGGTCTTATATACGGCCATGGCCTTGGCCAGCTCTTCCTTGACCTTTGCTGGATCGGTGACGATGGTGATGTCCATCTTCTCAATGAATGGCATCTCTGCCTTGTACAGGTCGATGACCGGGGTGTAGATCTCCTTCCAGGAGGTGACTCCCTTCTTCTTGAGACCCTTGCCGATCCTCATCCAGATATCGTATCTCTGGTTGAGGTGCATGAGGCCACTTATGTAGGAGAGCAGGGCATGGTTGCGCCTCTCGATGATGGACTCCAGGTCCTTCTCGATCTTCTCGCCGCCAACTCTGAAGATCATACCAAAAGGCATGGTGGTGCCCTCGGGGGTCTCTCCCAGATCCGGACCGATGACTGTTACCTTTCCATCCTCGATCTCATCCATAGGTGCGGCCAGGGACAGCTCGAATCCATCTGCCTTGGGGCCACCAAGCTCTACCCATAGATCGTCCTTTCTGATTCTCTCGCCCTCATACATGGGGGATATGTCCAACTTTACATCTGCCATTAATACACCTCTTCTGTTTTCTTCTGTTATTGGATAAACTTTATTTCTTCATCGCTGCGATTACTTCGTCCACGGCTGCATGATAGTCGTCTGCATTGAAGGCCATGTTGCCAAAGGTCATATTGGCATTGACATGATAGTAGCGGTCAATGGAGACGCGCTTGATGTCCCGGTTGAAGTTCTTCAGCGTTGAGAACATCGCATTGGCGAACTTGTAGAAGATTCCCATGAATATGACCACATCATACTGCCCCTGTCCATCCAGGCCCTTCCAGTCGGGGAAGCGCAGATTTGCGGTCAATGGATGCAGGCCGATCTGATAAACGTTATCCAGGTAGCCCCTATCCACAAAGCCCTTGACGGAATGCGCTGTGGCGGCAATGGGAATTCCCATCTTGCCGATCTCGATCATCTTATCGAACATGATGGGGTCATCGAAGAGCTCTGCTCCTACCACGAGCAGAGGCCTCTTCGCCTTCTTGATTATAGCGCCCATGACCTTGGGCATATAGCACTTGGCCATCTCTGGCCCGGGAATCTGGGCCATCTCAAAGGGAATTGCGTTTTTGGTGGTATCAATTCCCTTCTTAACTTCTCCTGCCATTTTTATATCCTCCTTCACCCTCACTTCTTGGTCCTGATCTTCCTTGCCAAGTTGGTCGGATCAAAGCTCACATCCGCAGGTCTCAGCGGCCCGGAGATGAACTTCTTGGCCTTCCAGTCAACCTGCCAGCCGTGCTTGGACTCCAGCTCCTTCATCATCTGCTCCTTGTAGGTCAGAGGAAGGTCCTTGGTGTCGCGGACGAAGATGTGCCAGTCATCGGGCAGCTTGCCGCAGTACTTCATGGATATGTCGCAGTAGTGGGTCAGCTTGATTGCCCGGCCGATGCTGTTGTCCGAGGGTCTGAAGCAGAGCTTGGCCATTTCCATCATTGCCTCTTCCTTGGTCTCTGCAACGTAAAGCAGGGCTTCAGGTGCAGGCTCTATCTGCTGCATTGAGCCGTTCCTGGCATCTATGACCATCCAGTCCTCAGGCTTGTCCGTCCTGCCCATGAATGTACGTCGGTACATGACGGAATGAGGCTGAACGACTACAGGGATGCCCAGTGCGTTGCAGCCCGTGGCGATTGATGCTGCCTTCTGTGAGTATGCCCCCCAGGCCACGCCGCATGCGCCAACTTTGTTCAGGATGTAGTCAGCGATATCGTCGAAGTTGCCTCTGTGGTTTCTGTGGGCGAATATGGTGGCGATCTTGATGGCGGCATCGCCGATGTTGGCGTTGGATACACAGGAGCCAGTGTTTAGGATGTTTCTGCCATCGAGGCCGCCGGGATATTGCTCCCAGATGGTCTTGCCGTCTTCATCGGTGTACAGGGACATATCCATGGCCATGCATCCGGAGGTGACGACGATATAGCCCCGGTCCACGAACTCCTTGGCGATGTCGTAGCATTCCTTGGTACCGTTGGGATAGTTGCTGCATCCGACCAGAGCGATGATTCCAGGAATTGTGCCGAGCACAATGGGAGCGCCAACAGCTCTGATCTCGGTGTCGCGGGCAGGTCCCCGTCCGGATCTCATCTTGAACTTCTGATCCTTGACTGCCTGGCGGTTGGCATACTCGAACAGGTCCAGGATATTGATGCCCTGCGGGCATGTCTGCTCGCATCTTCCGCAGCCGACGCAGATCTCATAGAAGTTGGAGAATTCCTGGTTGTTGCCCTTGAGCGCTTCAGCTATGAGCTTGCTGATTCTGATATGTGGCGGGCAGACGAAGGCACACTCATTGCACTGGGTGCATTTCTTGAGGCCTTCCTGGAACTGCTCTTCTGTGATCAGGTTCTGGATCTTGGCCTCAGCCCTCTTGGGTTTAACCGCAATGGCTACCCTGATGCCGATCTCTCCTGCCTTTACCGGGTCAAGGACTGCAACGCCTGGAACCTTGAAGTTCACCAGGTCATCCACAATGGCATCAACGGAATCATTGGTCCTGTCGGGAAGGCCGAGCATGATCTTGTCGGTGGTGGCAATGACCGGGATCTTGCGCTTCTCAGCATCGCCGAGAACATCGCAGAAGACGCACTGCTCGTCCACCATCACGCAGTCCATGACGCCGGAGCGGATCATCTTTCTCCACCAGCCCATCGCTCCTGCCACCTTGGGCTTCTTTCCTATATCCTTGGGCACCCTCAACTCGCCCGTTCCAGTGCCGATCCGGTTCAGATCGTGTGCTGTGCAGCAGACTCCGCCGATGTCCACCTTGTCCCAGAGGTTATTGTTCTCAGCATACATCATGGCCTCAGCGCCGGCTGCCAGGTTGTGGCCATAAGCGATGAGAACTCCTTTGTTCTGATCTAAGGTGCCCATGCCGATCTCAATGATGGGGGCATCAGCTGCGCCGCGGGGCATGTCATAGGCCACGATCTGCAGCATATCGCAGATCTCCATGCCCAGTAGGTCCAGCCTGCCGGCATGAAGAGCCTTGGACTCGAAGTCTATGTAAGCACCCTCCTGGCCGGTATGAGTAGCCGCAAGGAGCTGTACGACCTGTTCCTCAAGATAAAAGAGCCCTTCCTCGAAATCTTTGAAGGTCTTGGGCTTGGATCCCATGATGGTCTGATAAATGGGAGAGTCCACCAGAATTTCGTTACCCATATCGAACTTCATATCGCCGAACTTGTCCACGCACCAATGGTAGAGATGTCTGCCATGGGCAGAGTGCGCACAAGTTCCCATGAGACAGGCGATGAGAACGATCTTGCCACAGGCTCCAGCCTGATCAATGCCACAAGCGCCCTTCTTGTTACCTGTCAGGTCGCACGGGCCATAGGTACAAAGTGTGCATGTATCATCCGCCGGGGCATACATGATCCTGTATCGGTTAGCTAGTATGTGATCCCAGCTGCGCAGCGTTGCCACACCGGGCTTGGGAACTGGACCCATCTCCTGGTCCCACTCCTCAGCCTCTTTAACGACAGCTCCTATGTTGATCTGGACATTCTTCATGTCCTCAACCGAAAAGCTGCCTTCTCTTGTTGCCATCGGAATCTTAGCCTCCTCTTCCTTTGATATACGCCGCTTGAGTTCGCATAGAGTAGATAAAACACTTTCGGATACCAGTTAATATAGAATTTTATTAATTTTGATTAAACATCATAGTATTAATTTTATAAATAAATTATCAGTTAACGGCGACCCAATAAGATCACTATTGTTAATAGAGTGTCATCTGCCCACAAGCTTGAAATGCCAATACATTGAAGGCCACAACGACTTATGAAAAATCGATTGCGGAAGAGCTTTGTCACTGCTGCCGAGTGCAAGCATGGCGGCAAGGTGCAGGAAGCGAGGCTGAAACTGGGATTTGAGCCGCTGGATTTCTCCGCTAACATCAACCCCCTGGGATCGCCCCCCCTGAAGGAGTTGGTCAGCCGAGAACTCAAACAGATCGGCCACTACCCCGACAGCAGCTACCAGGGATTCCGTCGCGCAGCGAGCCGCTTCGTCCAGGTCGATCCGGGATGCATCGTTCCAGGCAATGGCTCATCTGAGCTGATCAGGATCTTCGCGGAGGCTGTTCTGGAAGAGGGGGACCTGGCTATGATTCCCACCCCCACCTTTGGAGAGTATGAGAATCAGTCACATCTCGCCGGAGGCAGGACTGAAAGGCTGGCGATTGGAGGAGATGGCCTTCCAATCATTCGCGACTCCGACCTGCACCGGGCCAAGGCCCTGTTCCTCTGCAATCCCAATAACCCTACCGGATGGCTGCTCTCCCAAAATCAGGTTCACGATCTGGCGGACAGATGCGAGGAGGCAGAGGTATTCTTGCTGGTGGATGAGGCCTTCATAGAGCTCAGCCGCCCGGAGGAGAGCGTAGCTCAGCTTGCTCCCAGCAGGGAGTATCTCTTTGTGATGAGATCCCTGACCAAGTCCTTTGGAGTGCCGGGGATGAGATTGGGCTTTGGCGTGACCAATCCCCTTTTAGCCGAGATCATGAATCGGGCGAGAGTTCCCTGGTCCATCGGCTCCATTGCCGCCGCAGCAGCAGAATATCTCCTGGGATGTGAGGATCACCTGACCAGGTCTAGAGAGCTGATAGCCGAGGAGCTGAATTATCTGATCCCCGCCCTGAAGAATCTGGGCCTGGATCCGCTGCCAAGTCAGGTCAACTTCATCCTGGTGAATATCGAATCGGCGGGCCTTGGCTCGGAGATCCTGGCAGAGCGCACCATGGCCCGTGGAGTTCTGGTGCGGGACTGCCAGTCCTTCGGCCTGGAGAAGAGCTACATCCGGGTGGCAGTGAGGGGCCACGAGGAGAACGAGCGGCTCATCGATGTCCTGGAGAGGGCATTAAGATGCAAAGATTGAGCTGCGAGAGGTTTCCCTGCCACCACCCCGAGCAGGACTGCTCATTATGCTTCTGCCCATTTTATCCCTGCCAGGATGTGAGAACGGGAGGCATTGAGCGAGATGGCTCCTGGTGCTGTGAGAATTGCCAGATCGTTCACCAAAAAGAGGTGGCGGAAATGGTGCTGGATGAGCTCTTGCAGGGCCAGCCCATCTCCCAGGTCTGGAAGAAATTGGAGAAGCTGCTATGACCCTGGCCATCGAAGAGTCTATGGCAGTATTTCTTTTAGCGGTAGCCTTTGATATACTGATCGGCGAGCCTCCGGTTCGCATTCACCCTGTGGTCTGGGTCGGCAGACTGATCTCATTCTTGCGTGCTCGGGCCGGGCCCACTAAGGTGCAGGGCATGCTGCTAGCCTTAACCGTGATTGCAGTCTCCGTTCTGGCGGCTCATCTGCTGGTCAGGGCGGCAGGAGTTCTGCCCGTGCTGCCCCTCTTGGTGGGGGCATATCTCTTTAAGTCCACATTTGCCATCAGATGCCTGTTGGAGACCTCCAGCAGCATTGGGAGGATGATAGAGCAGGATATAGAAGTGGCAAAACAGATGCTGCCCGCCCTGGTTGGAAGGGACACATCCTCCCTCCGCCCGGCCCAGGCCAGCTCAGCAGTGATAGAGTCGCTATCTGAGAACTATGTGGACTCCATTCTGTCCCCCATATTCTACTATATTCTCTTCACTCCTCTAGGCCTGGGCCTGGAGGCGGCCATTGCCTTCAAGGCCATCAGCACCATGGACTCGATGATCGGCTACAAAAAGCCCGGATTGAAGGAGCTTGGATATGCTGGAGCGAGGCTGGACGACCTGGCGAACTGGATTCCCGCTCGATTAAGCATCATCCTGATCGCCCTGGCCCGACCCAGAGGCGCCCTCTCCGCTATAAGAGCAGCACTCAAATATCACAGCGCCACCCCCAGCCCCAACTCCGGCTGGCCCATGGCAGCAGCTGCCGGGAGCCTGAAAATCCGGCTGGAGAAGCCCGGCCAGTATATCCTGCTGGAAGAGAATCCAGATCCCAAGACCCAAGATATCCCCCGGGCGATAGGCCTCATGCAATCCGCCATCGCCCTTACTCTGCTGGCAGCGATCATCTCTCTCGTTCTCGGTGGTCTCTTACCATAATGTTTATCCGATTCAAGGACTGTGTCAACTACTCCACCCTGAAGGGAGGGGCTTGTAGCTCCGCAAAAAGTCGGGCCACGATGGGCATATTGACTGATACCCTTGCCGCAATATTCCGCGCGGCGATTGTGTCAGCCGGACCAGAGAAGCCGCAGCAGACACACGAAAATTCGTCCCTTGTAGGACGGTTGGATCGAGATATAAGATGACAGATAGGGCATTCCTGGGAAGTATAAGCAGGATCAATGCAGATCACGGGCACACCAGCTATGGCAGCCTTGTAGTCGATATATTGCCTGAGTTGATAGAAGCTCCAGTTATGCTGTTTGCGCCTCTGAGCCTTTGGAACCGTTATCCTCTCTCTTATGCCAGAAAGATCTTCCAACACGATAGCAGACGAGGTGTCTATGGCCTTCGCAACCAGCTTCTTAGAGATGCAATGATTAACGTCTCTATGGAACCTAGCTTCTTTACCGGAAAGCTTCTTCAGATGACGTTTTGCGCTATCTGTTCCACAGCTCTGAAGATCGGCTTTGAGGTTATCGATTTTGGATCTAACCTTTTCAATCTTCTCACCAGAGAACTCTTCACCCGAAGAATCAACTGCAATGTTCTTGATTCCAAGATCAACACCAAGAACATTTTGAGGAACGAACTTCTTTGGCTCGGGAACATCGACC
>ENA-UOOE01000931-UOOE01000931.1-fermentation-metagenome-genome-assembly--contig:-NODE-931-length-26354-cov-4.432640_pt1 | contig 26354 bp, 23 predicted proteins | sample MGYA00245776_ERZ724021 | MGnify/ENA primary metagenome ERZ724021 (study PRJEB28704, sample SAMN03018321) | fermentation metagenome | biome: anthropogenic terrestrial biome; feature: soil; material... | reverse complement strand
GCTACCCTATCAAGAAAAAAATATTTTCCCGGGAGATTACCTGAAATTTACCAAAGATGAACAGGAAGTCCTTGATGACAATTACACCACAATTGCCAACTATATTAAAGAAATGAAAGGCAAATTCATTACGGGTATTGCAAATGTCGATACTAACTGGAATGACTATGTTTCCAAAGTTAACAGCATGGGCCTGAAAAAAGTTTTGGAGGCTTATCAGTCTGCTTACAACAGATGGAACAAAGCTTAAAAAATATGAATCCCCCCCCTAATGGAAACAAAACCAAAAAATAATGGCTTTGTTTGTATTGTTATCCGGTTTCTGTAAGACATGACACATTTTCGGCAGGAAACACGTCCTCTGATAAGCCTCCGTGATTCTGCCAGAGAGAGGGAACCTGCATTGGGCAGTTTTGCTTGCCCAATGCAGGTTCCCCTTTTTATGTGAAGGATACACTGCGGTATGCTGTTTTTTACAGTCACGGGTTTATGCTAAAATAATATGTAAATATGTAAAGAATTTTTACAGAGGCACCGCTCGGAAATCCAACGCCTTTCTGAAGAAGGTGATGTATATGATTTGCAAAATAGCGGTCTGTGACGACAGTGCAGCGGATACGGAACTATTATTGCATCTAATTGCGGAATGGTCGGAAAAAACCGGGATTTCGGTTCAAATAGAGTCTTTTTCATCTGCCGAAGGATTCCTGTTTCGTTACGCGGAGGATAAATCTTTCGGTATCCTGCTGCTGGATATTGAAATGGGCGGAATAAACGGTGTTGAGCTTGCAAAACAAGTCCGCGCTGAGAACCGGGAAGTCCAGATTGTTTTTATCACCGGATATATTGACTATATTGCAGACGGCTACGATGTGGAAGCGCTCAATTATCTCATGAAACCGGTCAGCAGGGAAAAACTTTTCACCGCTTTAAGTCGGGCGGTGGAAAAATTGCGGGAAGGGGAGCGCGCGCTTTTTCTGGAAATCCAGGGGGAATCAATGCGCATTCCGATTCGGGAAATTTCGTACCTTGAGTCGCGGAAAAACTATGTCACCGTCCACTGCCGGGCTCCTGTTACGGTGAAAAGGTCCCTTTCCTCTTTCGGGGACGAGCTGGACGACAGCTTTTTCCGCGCAGGCCGCTCCTATATTGTCAACCTCCACTTTATCCGGAGAGTCACAAAGAGCACAATTTTCCTGAAAACAGGGGAGGATATTCCGCTTCCGCGCGGCATGTACAAACCGCTGAACCGCGCAATCATCCGGTATTTTTAAAGGGGGCCTTTCCAATGAAACTGCTGACTAGATGGATCGACAAACGTATTGCCGCCTATCAGAATGGGTTAATGGAAACCCATTACCGTGAAGTGGAAATTATGTACCGCAAGATGCGTGGCTGGCGGCATGATTCCCGGAATCATATTCAGGTGCTGAAAAGCCTTGCTGAAGCCGGGGATCTCGATGCTTTGAAAAAGTACCTCGGCGAGCTTGATACGGAAATAAACACGGTCGATACGGTCATAAAAACAGGAAACAAAATGACGGATGCCATCCTGAACAGCAAAATCTCACTCGCACGCTCCAAAAACATCCCGGTGAAAGCGGATGCACATGTGCCGGTTGCCTTGACAACTCCGGCCATCGATCTCTCCATTATCTTAGGCAATCTGTTTGACAACGCCATTGAGGCCAGCCTTGCCCTGCCTGAGGGGAAACGCATGATTCGTGTCTATATGGACATGAAAAATACACAGCTCTATCTTTCCTTCACCAACTTCACTGCGAACAAAAAGCGCCGGAAACTGAACGGACGGTTTTCTACTACGAAGGGGCAGGGCCACGGCTTCGGCCTTCTGCGCATTGACAAACTTGTAGAACAACACGGCGGATACCTGAGCCGCAATAGTGAGGACGGCGCATTTACAACGGAAATCCTTTTGCCTCAGTGAGACACCGGTGCAGTTTATCCCCTGCATGAAACAAATTGTCCCCGGAATGCCATGGAATCGAAAAAACCAGCTATGCTGGAAGCGGGAAAGGGGAGAACCGGAATGCGGAAAAAAACCGAAAAGAAAAAAGCGGTCTACAGCGTGAGCAGCAATGTGCGGTTCATGGTGCGCCGCGCGTGGCAGGAACGGAAAAGCGTGCTGATTTTTCTCGTGCTTGGCTCGCTCATAGCCGTGACACTGGATGTGCTGAAACTGTTCATTGCGCCGGAAATTCTAAAACTGGTGGAGAAAAGAGCCCCTCTGCCACAGCTTTTCTGCACTATTGTGTTTTTTACATTAGCACTGATGCTGGCCGGGGCGGCGAGCTCCTATATCGACGCCAACACCTTCTTTGGGCGTGTCGAGGTGCGCCTCACCCTTCTGGAGGACCTCAACAACAAGTTCTGCCTGACTTCATACCCGAATACGACCGACCCGGCATTTCTGAAACTGACGGACCGCGCTTTCAATGCAGTGGGAAACAACAGGCAGGCCACTGAAGCAATCTGGAAGACACTGGGGAACCTGCTGGCCGCCATCATTGGCTTCGGCATCTATCTTGCGCTCCTTTCCAGTCTCAACGGTTGGCTTGTGCTGGTCACACTGGTCACGGCGGCAGCGGGGTATTTTATCAGCGTCCGTCTGAACGGCTGGGGCTACCGCCACCGCGACGAAGAAAATGAGTATTCTCACCGGATATTTTACCTGATCTCCCGGACGCGGGACCGCACGGCCGCCAAGGATATCCGCATCTTCGGGATGCAGCCGTGGTTCGCTGATCTCTACCATTCAGTGCTTAGGTTGTTTGAAGGATTTCATAACCATGCCGAGCGCATTTATTTGTGGGCGAATGTTGCGGATATCGTGCTGGAGTTCGCGCGCAACGGAATTGCCTACGTGTACCTCATTGCGCTGACGCTGAAAAACGGCCTGCCGGCTTCGCAGTTCCTGCTGTATTTTACAGCGATCGGCGGCTTTACTACGTGGGTGACGGGAATCCTCAGCCAGATGACGACGCTTTCGCGCCAAAGCCTTGAGATTTCCATTGTCCGGGAATGCCTTACTGCTCCGGAACCCTTCCGCTTTGAGGACGGTGTCCCCCTGCCGCGGGAAAAGGCGGCGCCGTATGAAATTACGCTGGACCATGTATCGTTCCGCTATCCGGGCGCGGGACAGGACACGCTGAAAAACATCTCCCTGACGCTGCACCCCGGTGAAAAAGTTGCCGTCGTAGGGCGCAACGGCGCGGGCAAGACGACGCTTGTGAAGCTGCTCTGCGGATTCCTCAACCCAACACAGGGCCGCGTTCTGCTGAACGGGCAGGATATCCGGCAGTATAACCGCCGCGATTACTACCTGCTGTTCTCGGCAGTCTTTCAGCAGTTTTCGCTCCTTGCGGCAACCGTAGCCGAAAACGTGGCCCAGTCGGTCGAAAAAGTTGACCGGGAGCGGGTGCGCCGCTGCATTGCCGAAGCTGGACTCACGGAGAAAATTGAGAGCCTGCCGGAAAAATACGACACCCACCTTAACCGGCAGGTATACGAAGACGCTCCGGAACTTTCCGGCGGCGAGATGCAGAGCTTGATGCTGGCACGGGCCCTGTACAAGGACGCGCCCGTTATCCTGCTCGACGAGCCAACCGCAGCGCTTGACCCCATTGCGGAGAATGAGATTTACCAGAAATACAGTGAGCTGACCGCCGGGCGAAGCTCAGTCTATATTTCTCACAGGCTTGCGAGCACGCGCTTCTGCGACCGCATCCTGCTGATTGAGAACGGCGTCATCGCCGAAACCGGCACGCATGACGGACTGATGAAGCAGGGCGGAAGCTATGCGAAGCTGTATGAAATCCAGAGCCGCTATTACCGGAAAGGAGGCGACAGCCGTGAAGAAGCCTGAAAAAGTTCCGCTGAGGGAAGCGTTCCGGCTGAACAGCCGGGCCGTAAAGTTGATCTGGCAGGCCTGCCCGTCTTACTTTGTTTCTACAATTATATATGCTGTTTTCAACGCGCTGTTTCCACTTGCGGGCATCTGGTTTTCGGCACAAATTCTGAACGAACTGGCCGGCCCGCGCCGCCCCGATGTGCTTTGGAAACTGGTTGTGCTGACGCTGGCTGTGACGGCTGCGCTGGAGCTTGCGAAAAGCACTGCGGAACACTGGGTAAACAGCCGCCGCTCTTTGATGGGAATTTCGGAGTGGAAAATCTACTCTGAAAAGATGATGTCAATGGATTACCATCTGGCGGAAGAACCGCGCACGGCGGGCCTGGTGTCTCAGGCTTTGCAGAGCTGGAACTGGGGCGGCTGGGGGCTGAGCCTTCCGGCTAGGGAACTAAGCCCGGTTCTGAGCGCACTTTTTCAGATTGCCGGTTCCGTGGCTTTGACTGTACCGCTGTTTCTCCAACAGGTACCGGTGAGCGCCGGCGCACTGACGGTACTGAACCGTCCGCTTTCCGTCGTGCTCCTGCTAATGGCAATGGCTGCTGTGACACTGGCGGCACCCGCGCTGACAAACCGCGCCGAAAGCTATGAAACGCGTTTTGCAGAGGATGCCAAATTTTCTAATCGGCTGGTTACTTTTAACGGCTATGCGGCTTTCAGCGAAAAAGAACGCACTTTGGACATCCGCATGTACCGGCAGGATACCATTTTACGCGCTTATGGATTTTTGAACACAAATTTTAAGCCGGGTGGGGAGATAGCCAACTGTGCCCGCGGGCCGATGGGCATACTGAATGCCCTATCGGCGGTCGTAAGTTACCTGTTCACCGGAGTCGCTTATGTCTTCGTCTGCCTGAAAGCATGGGCGGGCGCGTTTGGCGTCGGCGCGGTTACACAGTATGTCGGTGCAGTCACTTCGCTTTCCGCCGGAATTATCACGCTTGGAAAAGAGCTTGGCACCATGCGCAACAACGCCGCGTTTCTGCGTACGACATTTAAGTTTCTCGACATCCCTAACACGATGTACCAAGGCAGCCTCACGGTCGAAAAGCGCTCCGACCATAATTACGAGATTGAATTTCGTGACGTTTCATTCCACTACCCCGAAAGTGATACCTGGGCACTGCGCCATGTCTCGATGAAGTTCAAAGTGGGAAAACGCCTTGCCGTCGTTGGGCGCAATGGCAGCGGCAAGACGACGTTTATTAAACTGCTGTGCCGCCTTTATGACCCGACAGAGGGCGAAATATTACTAAACGGAATCAACATTAGAAAATACAACTATCAGGAATATATTTCTATCTTTTCGGTTGTATTTCAAGATTTCCGATTGTTTGCATTCCCGCTTGGCCAGAATGTCGCAGTAGGTACGGCCTATGACCGTAAAAAAGCGGAAACCTGTCTGAAGGAAGCTGCTTTCAGTGAGCGGTTAAAATCGCTGCCGAAAGGGCTTGACACTTGCCTTTACCGTGAATTCGGCGAAGACGGCGTCGAGATTTCCGGCGGCGAGGCCCAGAAAATTGCAATCGCACGGACACTCTACAAAGATGCTCCCTTCCTAATCCTCGACGAGCCGACTGCGGCGCTCGACCCGGTGGCGGAGTATGAGATTTATTTGAGCTTTAACAAGATTATAGGGGACAAAACCGCAGTGTATATTTCTCACCGGCTTTCCTCCTGCCGTTTCTGTGACGAAGTGGCTGTATTTTCTCATGGACAAATTGTCCAGTATGGCACGCATGACAACCTTGTGAAAGATACTTCCGGACTTTACTATCGGCTTTGGAACGCACAGGCGCAGTATTATCAGAAAAATAAAGAAGCAGAGTGAACTGCATCATAAAAACAAAGGGCCCACGCGGAGGCCGGAAATTCTCCGGTTCTTCTGCGTGAGCCCTGCTTATGCAATTTTCTAAAAATTACTACCAAGCTTAAGCTGGCAGAACAGTCCCGCTTGCTTCTCTTTCTGCGGCAGTACCTGTCAAAAGAAGACGTCCAGCGGCGAACAGAGCAAGTCAGGGCGGTTTGCCGTTTTTCATTGCTAAGACCAGCACCTCCTGCCTGTTCCCATTGTTTCTATTGTATTTTATGTACCGATTATAATATAAAATATTTTTAGCGACAAAGGGAAACAGGCTTACGGTGTCTTAAAAGCAGATGATAAACGAAACAGGATTTTCCTTAGAGTGTAAAGCCACTAAACAACTTCTTCGCCTGATCAGTACCCTTCTGAGTAAGCTCCATATATTTGCCGGCCTTCAGGCCCTTGATGTCATTCTGGAATTTAGCCCAGCCAGCGTCGTCCAGTGTACGTTTTCCGCTCAGGAACTGACTGCAGGCTTCAATATAGAACTTTGAAAGAATGGTAAAGGCATCGCCGTGTTCTTTCCACTCGGCATCTGAAAGATACATTGTGCTGTGGCGTGTTTCGTAATGGCCATCATTTTTAGCCATTGCTTCCTTAGCAAGGCTCGGGAAAAGCATCAGGACTTCGTCTTTGGTTACAGGGCGTGCGATTGATGGCTGAATGCCATACTGATTGGAAGCTTTAATGGAGTAATTGTTAATCAGTTTGTCTTTCCATTTTGGCGAACCGTCCGAGTTCAGGCCATCATAGGAAACACCATCAATGCCCCAAGAAAGAAGTTTGCTTCCTTCATCGGAATAAATGTAGTTGATAAGGCATTCGGCAGCTTCTTTCTGTTCAGCCGTGCAGTTGCTCATAATACCGACAGAAAGGCTGGTATTGATAGGATCATTTCCTGCAATCGTTGCAGTTGTACGGCTGCCGGAAGTAAGAGGCGCAAGGCCGATCAGTTGTGCTTTCGGCTGTGCCTTGATGCCAGCTTTCACTGCATCTGCGGATGGGCTGCGGATTGCATTGGTAAACTGATTGGTACGGACTGTATAGTCAATTGTCGCACCAGAATAACTGTTATTCATGCAGGTCATCCAGTGGCTGGCATCACCAACAAGGACTTCCGGATCAATGAGACCATCTTTGTAGAGGTTGTGCCAATATGTCATGCATTCACGGAATTCATCCATGTTGAGGTCGAGTTTTAAAGTGCCGTCTTTTTCTTCCGTGTAGTAAATAGAATTCATGCCCCAGCTGCCAAACACCGTAGACATCCACTCTTGTGGGTTATTACGGCAGACAAATGGGTAATTCTTATCAGCCGGTGCGCCGCCCGGGTTTTTCTCTTTGAAAGCTTTCAGGCAGTTAGCAAATTCTTCAACTGTCTTTGGCTCAGAAAGCCCACAGGCGTCAAGCCAGTCTTTCCGGATCATCCAGGACTTTGCGCAGACCTGCTGGCCGACACGCGGCACACCGAAGATCTGTTTGCTGTTGAGGTTTACAAGGTCGGACCAACGGTTATATGCGTTTAGTTTCTTGTAGACATTTGGCATTTTGCTTTTCAGGTCAGTTGTCAAATCGGCATAAGCACCACGGACACCGTCGTCGTTAATAGTTCCCAAATCTTTTGTTACAAGGTTCGGCCACTGTTTGCGGCCGGACAGCAGCATGGTAGTATACATGGCATTTGCATCGGAAGAAGGAATCATTTTCCACTGAACGGTGACATTGGTTGCCTCAGCAATTTTATCCATCGTCTTTTTCAGCGGATCTGAGCCCAGCGGATAATCTTCACTCGTAGGACTCATCCAGGTAAGGGTAATCGGCTTTTTGTACTTGGTAAGAGTTGATTTCCCTTCTGTTGAGTTTGAGCCGGTGCCGCTGCTGTTTTCTACCTTAGGCGCGCAGCCGGCTGCGGAAGCAACCATCAGTGCCGCCAGCATGCAGCAGGAAAGCCTTTTCCAATGAAAATTTCTCAAAATAACATCCCCCTTTATTCATTTTGCAGGAATATATTCAGACGCCGCGAAAATGGCGGATCTGTCAGCCCTTGATTGCTCCGACCATCATGCCTTTGACAAAATACTTTTGAATAAACGGATAGACACAGATGATAGGAAGCATGGTAACAACAATAGCGGTATAATTGCGTGCCACCTGTGGAATAGCATATGCCTGCTCTGAACCACCGACGCCAGATGCCCCTGTGCCTTCGTCGACGAACAGCCACTGGCGAAGCAAGAGCGCAACCGGCCATTTGCTTGGATCGTGCATATAAAGCATCGGGCCAAAATAGTTGTTCCACTGCCCAACGGCAGCAAACAGCCCGAATGTTGCAAGAATTGGCATAGAAAGCGGGAGATAAATCTTAAAAAGGATTATAACATCATTGGCACCGTCGATTTTAGCGGATTCCTCCAAACTGCTTGGGATGCTTTCAAAATAAGTGCGGATCATAATAACTGTCCATGCACCAACACATCCGGAAAGAGTGAACGGCCAGATTGTATCCATCCAGGGAAGGACTTGTGTGTTAAGCAGGAAAGAAGGAATCAAACCGCCGCTGAACAGCATGGTAAACATCAAAAGAAAATTCCAGACACGCCTTCCGACAAAAGTGCGTTTGGAAAGCGGGTAGGCACAGCAAAAATTCAGGAAAAGGGAAAACGCCGTGCCAACAACGGTGTACAACAGTGTATACGCATAAGCGGGCCACAGCTTTTTATTGGAAAAAAGAGCGATATAATTCCGTGTTGTGAAGCCTTTTGGAAGAATCCCAACCTGCCCGCGCAACACCAGCTCGCTGTTGCTAAAAGAGCCAGATACAATACTTAGGATAGGATACAGCACGATTACGATACAAAAAATCATAATAATCCAAATAATAATATCGCCGATGGAAATATGATTCATTTTATGTAATTTCTTTACTTTTGGCGGCTTTGCAGTGGCAGCCGCAGTCTGGGAAACCATCTTATAAATACCTCCTTTTATGTTAGAAGAAACTGGTTTCAGAAATTTTGCGGGAGGCAGAATTCGCAAAAATCAGCAGAATAAAGTTGATTACAGAATCAAACAAACCAACTGCTGTTGTATAGCCATAGTCTGGTGCATAGCTTGCAATGCCCTGTTTATAAACATAAGTAGAGAGAACTTCCATGGTATCCATATTTTCACCATTCTGAAGAAGGAAGGGCAAATCGAAGCTTGTGCTCATTAGGCCGCCAACCGCCATAATTAATTCAATGGAAATAACCGGCGCCAATGCGGGGAGTGTAATATGAATAACCCGCTGGAAACGGCTGGCACCGTCAATCGTTGCGGCTTCATAAAGCTGCGGGTCAACGCTGGAAAGAGAAGCAAGATAAATAATAGTTCCCCACCCAAAGTTCTGCCACAGACTGGTCAGAATAATAATGGCATGAGAAGCGCTTGGATTTGTCAAAAGCATTGGCACGGTTGACATTCTGCCAATACGGGCAATCATATGGGCTATGAAACCACTCGACGGTGAAAGAAATTCTTTTACCATACCGGCAACAATAACAACTGCAATAAAGTGCGGGAGATAGACGATTGTCTGTGTGACGCGCTTGAATTTACGGCCGCGCATTTCATTGAGCAGAATTGCAAAAATAATAGGAACCGGAAATGTAAAAACAAGGCTTTCGATATTCAGTGTAATACTGTTCCAGAGAATTTTTCCGAACTCGGGGATATCAAACATGCGCTGAAAATTTGCCCAGCCAACCCACGGACTTTTCGCAAAGCCTACAAGCGGGCGATAATCTTTAAATGCAATTACGAGGCCAAACATTGGGCCGTACTTAAAAATCAAAACATTCAAAATGGCTGGCAAAAAAATCAGCAGCAGCCATTTATCCCGCACAATCCGCTGCCCCAACGTTCGTTGGGGAGCTTTACTCTGGGCTTTCCCTTTTCCCATGTCCCTTATTCACCATCCTTAATCATTTTCCCTTTGGTCTGCGATAGAATTTAAGCTCAAAATGTTAAAACTGTTAAAGACAGGACAGGCTACTGCCCTTATGCAGTGATCTACAGCCAGTCAGTTTTCTTTTTTGTCCGCCATGAGGGTATCTAAGCCCAGAACAATCAGTTGCCGTAGCATTTCAGATTTTGTGTTGTTGTAAAAATACTCTTTCTTTGCGGCATCTAAGTCTGTCTCTATTTGATTTGTAACTGAAATAGTGTAGCGTTTCCATTTCACAGACATGGCGTTCTCTCCTTTGATCTCTCCTTTAAAGCTCTTCTTAAGATTGGTTCACTGCACCTATAACGCTAATATAATACATTATTTACAAATTCGTGTCAATAGGAAATTTGGATATTATATATATTATAATGACTTTATACGATAGATTTTATGGCAAATAGCATCATCATTTCATCTTTACATCAATGATTCACTGGTGTATGCTTATAATAGAGGTGGTTTTCATAGCAACAAATAAAGCGCGCTACACTGTATCAGTAGATAATGAGTTGTTTAAAAAAATTGAAGATTTCCGGTTTGACCATCGGTTTCAGACACGGTCGGAAGCGACCGCCGAACTGATTCGCCTTGGGCTGGGAACTTTAAATAATGGGCAGGACGAACAGAAAAAACTGCAAAAATAGCACAGATTTTTATGCCGCCGGACCAGAATTGTGATACGATAAGGCATAGGTTAAAAACTGATGAGCGGAGGATACTGAATGATGCAGAAATCATTTGATCCGTGGCAGGCAAGGTTTGGATGGATCTGGTTCAGTGAAAAGGAAATTTTCGATTTTTCCCAAGAGGACGTGGACCGTCAGGTGAAAAGCTATGCCGATCAGGGAATCAATATTCTGATTGGCTTTTCCTGCACTCATTTTCGGATGAGTTTCCATGAAAACTGGAAAGAAATTAACGAATGTATTGAACGGTACGCAAAGGCGTGCCATAAATTCGGAATGCTGTATGTTGAGCATCATAGCTGCCACCTTGTCTGGCACCCGCTGACGGATGGCGAAAAAGGGAAAATGGCAGAGTATTTCCGGGAAAACCGATCAAACCCCGCACATTTCCGTGGATTCCTCGAAGGTGCATCCGGAGACAGCCAATTCGGGAAATACAGGATGAGCGATTTCTATCAGGTCTCCGGTGCAACCGGCAAACCGGGGCGCACCTGCTACAGCGGCTATGGGATGTGCTTTAACAACCCTTATTACCGCGAAATTTATTTCCGGTATCTTGAGGATGTCTACCGGCGTGGCATTGATGGCCTGATGACCGACGACGTGCAGTACTTCGGGGATGATGAGAAAGGCCGATGGAATGCCTGTACCTGTAAACACTGCCGCCGCCTTTTTAAAAAGGAAACTGGATATGATCTGCCTGACAGTGCACACTGGGACGAATTTTATGATAACTATGGCAACCCTGTTTTTGTCGCATGGAAAAAGTTCAAGGTAGAGTCAACCACACGTTTTCAGCGAGACGTTACAGCGCATTTTAGGTCTCTCGGTTATCACTTCATCCGGCCGAATTATATTTCCTCCATTCTGGAGGGCAATATCACTGCTTATCCGTTTGAGCGGTGTGCTGACCTGTGGGACTATATTTTTCAGGAAAACTGTAGCTTTAATATCATTAAGCAATCCTATCCCATGTTTGCAATGGAGGCAATCCACCGCTTTGCAATGGCGCGGGGACGCGGTGTGCCATCCATGTCAATGTTTTATCCCTGCACTCAGAGCGCAGTCAATTTTTCCTTCGCGCTTGCGAAGGCTTGGGGACAGCTATACACGAAGAGCAGACCGGTCTTCCAGAACGAAAAACTGGACGAGACGGGACTGCGCCGCTTTGAAAAGAAATATCTCAAAGCATTTACCGCCCCGAAGAAAAAAGCCGACCTTGCATTCCTGCTTTCTGCTTCAACGCGGGACTATACCGCCGGAGGGCACAAAAGTGCAGACCGCATGATTTCCTGGATGCAGGCTGCATACCTGAGCGGCCTTGCCTGCGATATGGTCTTTGAGTGGGACGAAGAAAAGACAATGGAAGGATTCCGTGCAATCGCTGCAGTTTCCTGTGAAATGCTAAGTGACGATACGCTGAATTCCCTCTTCCAATATATTAAAAATGGCGGAACGCTTCTCGTAATCGGGAGCTTTGCCCGTCTGAAGGACGATGGGACGGACGGATCATCCCGAACTGCCGGTATCCTTCCGGAAACTCCGGGGGGAAAGGTATTTGGGAAAGGCAGGATTGTCCGCCTTACAGAAAATGACTGTATTGATAGCCATATGAGTGAAGTCTTTCAAGATGCGGACAGCGGGCCTGCTGTTGCGCCGGAAAATCTGGTAGAAACCTTGCGCAGCACCGGCGGAAAGGCCCTGCGCAGGATGCTTGGCAAACGGGTTTTCGACCTAAAAAGTGAAGCTGACCTGCTCTGCTCAGTATTTGAGAATGAAGAAGGCGAGGCAATTCATCTTGTCAATGTCAGCGGAACAATCGCGGACGGCGGAAAGGCTGTTACACATCTGGACCCGATTCCACAGTTCTGCGCCGGGGCAAAGCCAATCGGTGAAATAAAAATCCGTGCAGACTGTCCCTTCCAGCCGCAGCGGGCCGTACTGGTAACGCCGGAGAACAACTCCGAAACAGAACTTTCCTGTTCTTTTGACGGCACCGGCGTCAGGCTTTCTGTACCGGCCGGTACATTTGCAGGCTATGGCGTTGTGCGGCTTCTGAAATAAAATCTCTTTCTTCCACTGTCATTTCCGGCGGCAGAAAAAGGAGACTAGGACTTGTATATGTGCGGCTTTTTCCAGAAAAACAGAAAGAGAAGAAGACTTATGAGAAGATGTGGCAAATTCCTAATCAGTGTCATGGTGATTTGCTGTATCCTTTTGGCGGGATGCTCTGGATATGGCGGAACGGTATCTCATGTGACGCATCCGACGACATCGTCTAGAAATACAGCATCATACCGCCAGAAGGGGACAATCAGCAGAAATGTGCCGTCTGCGGAAGACGCAATGGTACATCAGACGCCTTCTAACCCCCCTTCGTTGTCATCTGCATTGGAAACTGCGGATGATGGCGCAGTCCATTCCACTTCCTACAGCGCCCGCACTCCATACTCCCCCACCGTCCTCATGTATCATCTGGTTGAAGAGAAACCGTTTACCAGCCTGACAAATCTTTTTCTTCGCCCATCTGAATTTGAAGATCAACTTAAGGCACTAAACAAGACAGGATATGAATATCTATTTGCAGACGAATTTGGCTACTCTTCCCGAAAATGCGTGATGCTTACATTTGATGACGGCTATGAGGACAATTATACCAATATGTTCCCGCTGCTTAAGAAATACCATGTAAAAGCAACCATCTTCATGATTGCAGGCTCAGTTGGCCGTTCGGGCTATCTGACGGCGGACATGCTTCGGGAGATGTCTGCAAGCGGTCTTGTGCGTATTGAGTCACATACGGTTTCACACACCGACTTGTGCAGCCTTTCTGACAAGACGCTGAACCGGGAATGCAGTGATTCCCAGAAGATTCTCTCCCAGATAACCGGGCAGCCGGTCAGGGCAATCTGCTACCCATCCGGCGGAGTTAACGAACACGTCGCGGCAGTTGCTGCCCGGTATTTCAGTTTTGGCTACACGACGAAAAGTGCAGTGCATACAAAAGGCTGTAATCTGATGGAAATTCCGCGCCTGCGAATTTTCAGGGGAGAAAGCGGCCACACCCTTGTTGCTGCACTGAAATAGATTTTTTTCTCTTTAAGTTAAACCTCGCCTTTGTGTGCCCGCGCGTGCACCGGTTTTCCGGTGCTTTGCGCGGACATTTTTTTGAAAAGGGAAAAAATAAAAAAAGAAAAAGCTATTGACAAATAGCATATAGCACTATATCATATATAGCATAGTATAAGGCATAACAAGGAGGTGACAGAAATGGACACTCAGCGAAAAAAGGGAGTCCTTGAAATCTGTGTGCTTGCTCTGCTTCAGAGGGAGCCTTCCTACGGGTACCGTATCGTCCGAGACATTTCCCCATATATTGAAGTCTCGGAATCTACTCTGTACCCAATCCTGCGCCGGCTGGAAGCGGGAGACTGCGTTTCCACTTTCAGCCAGGAGCATAACGGGCGCCTTAGGAAATATTACCGCATTGAGCCGCAGGGCAAGGAAAAAGTCAGGCAGTTCCTGAGCGAAGCGGAGGAAATGCGAAGAATCTATCAGTTTGTTGAGGAGGAATCAAAATGAATCAAGAAGAATTTTTACAGCAACTTGCCCGTGAGCTTGCACCGCTGAATGAAGAAGAACGCGGACGAGTGATTGATTATTACCGGGAAATGATCTGTGACGGCATAGAAAACGGGGAAGATGAGCAGAAGATGATTGAAAGCTTTGGCAAACCGTATGATATTGCTGCACAGATTCTTGCAGAGAGCCGTTCCACTGTGCAGGCAGCCATCCCATCGGAAGAAGAAAATACCTATACGGCGAAAAACCCGGTACAGAGCATCATCATCGACGCACGCCAGATAGCTTTGGAAATCCGCCCGGTTCCGTCCGGTCCAGTTCAGGTGCATTTTATGCCTGCGGAAAACGACCGCGTCAGCATAAGCGAACAGGACGGTATTTTTACTTTCCGTCAAACAGTGCTGTATGCCATTTTTCACTGGCACATTTTCTTTTCCCGGGAGCAGCATAAAATCGTACTGGATATCCCTGAATCCTTTCATGGCGCGCTTAGCGCTTCCACTTCCAATGCGCGTATCGGCGCTTCCGGTCTTGGAAAACTAAGCCATGTTAGACTGGAGAGCTCCAACGGCCAGATATCCCTCAGCAACTTTGAGTGCGGAACCCTTAACGCCAAAACTTCCAACGGGGCTGTAATTATCCATAATCTCTACGGCAGCAACTGTACCGTCCAAACCAGCAATGGACGCATCAGCGCCGAATCCTGCACATTCCCGGACGGGCTGACCCTCCGCACTTGCAACAGCGGAATGTTCGTGCAAAGTGTAAGCTCTGACCAGTATGATTTTGCTTCCAGCAATGGTTCCATCCGGGGCACAGTCTTTGGAGACATGCGCGAGTATGCGGTCCGCAGCCATACAAGCAACGGTTCCAGTACTTTGCCACCGGAGCTTGTCTATCCGGACCAGAAAAAGTCTATGAATGTCCATACCAGCAATGCACGCATTGATATTAGATTCCTGCAGCAGAGCACCTGAAAGGGCGCTTCTGCCAAAGCAAAAGCCGGGGCTTGTGCAAAACAGCACAGCCCCGGCTTTTTGTCCTGTCAGGCCTTTATTTTTTCTTTATGCTCAATCAGGTTCAGGTAATCTTTTTCAGGCTTTTTCCTGGTAAGGAGAAACCGCTCGACCACTTTTCCCTTACCATGCCGCTTTACATAAAAATAGCCAAAGATGGAGAACACGAGTGCCCCAATAAAGTTTACAAAAAGATCTTTCATGGTGTCAATCAGACCAATATCCAGATAACCTTGGATGCCAAGATCCTTCCCGTTCACCGCCGTACTGCGGATATTTTCGATGGTGACAGGGGAATTGTGGCCGCTCGGGTTCAGGAGGACACTGGAAATAGATGTTATAACCGTATCTTTCTGCATATCCGTGTGAAAGACAAAATCCATGCCGAACTCGAAGAATTCCCAAAGCACGCCAACCGTCATGGAGAAACAGAATGCAATAATAGCTGCGAAAATCGGAGAAAGGTGGAACATAATCCGGGCATCATTATTCAGCAAGACAACAAATGAAAGCCCGATTGCCGCCGCGATAAAGCCGTTGATTGTATGGAGAATGGTATCCCAGAATGGAATCTTGACATAGAATTCATTGATTTCCCCGAGAATTTCCGCTGAAAAAATGAACAGCATAGTGAGAATTTCCAGTGTGTTCGGTACCTCAATATGGAAGTTTACCTGCACGAAGCTCGGCACGATGAGCAGCAGCAGCGTCAGCACGCACATAAAGACGCTTTCATAGTTTTTAAGGTAAATTTGGCGGAGCATGGTAAAAATCACAAGAAGACGCAGAATGGAGTAAATTGCGAATGCGCTCCTGTGTTCTCTCATTTCCATGCGGATGGCCTTCCGCATATCGCGGCGGCGGTCCCAGCGCTGTATTTTTCTGCTTTTCATTAGGGTACCTCCGTTTCAGGTGGTTTTAACTTCCGGACAGAAGAAAGTTTAGAATGTTATGGACATCCCGTCATAAGAAATCAGGAAGCCGGTGCCTTTTGCAATCTCAACCATCTTGTCATATACGGCTGTGCCATTGTGGGAAAAGTGGTTGGCAACAAAGACGGTCTTTTCGTCGGCACATCCGTTTTCCAGCATCCAGCGGCGCAAATCGAGGTCCTGCTGGAAATCCATATGACAGGTAGAAAGGCCGCCTGCACCCATTGTGCAGTCCAGTGTTGCGGCGTCCAGCTTTTTCCCTTTCAGGAAACTGAGGGTTTCAGTGAGGAGCGGCCCGGTGTCATGGGCATATAACAACCGCTTCCCGCCGCCCTCAATCAAGAAAATCAACGCCTGCTCGGTTGACATATGGTTACAGGGGAGAGGCGTGATGCTATATCCCTCTGCAAAGAACTGCCCAAACGGATGAATCGTATGCAGCTTGAGATAAGGCTGCCATACCGCGTCTCCGCCCGGGCCATAGTTGAAGCGCATGGCAGATTCGATCCGGCCGACAACGGTCTCATTCCCGTAAATATGGAGCGGAGGCATGTCATCACCGGATACGCCGTGCGCATAAGGCGGAACTTTGTTGATAAAGCCGATTGGGTAAAGGTGGTCTTCATGGGAATGCGTGATGAGCAGATGCTCAACTTTTTCAAGATGCACGCCAAAGCGGATGCTGTGCCAGTAGGTGTCGGCCGGAAAATCGATCAGCAGACGACCGTCTACAATGCTCTGTGAGCGGGAACGCAGGTTTTTCCCGCCGAGACGGCGCGCCTCCTCACAATATTTGCAACTGCAAAATGGTGCGGGCCAGCCTTCTGAAGCGGCGGTGCCTAGAAACTGAAGATTCATTGATCCATGTTCCTTTCTGAGCCCTATCAAGGGCTGCCGGCTGCTTTTCTGCCGGTTTTTTAATACCATTATACCGCAGATTCCGCAGAAACAGGATATAAAAATGACATATTATTTGGCTTTTTGAGCGTTTTTGTGCTTTTCTGCGTTCCAAACGTGTGGAAATAAAGCTGAAGTTGCTTAGACATTTTCATCTGATTCTATTACAATAGAGAAGAAGAAATGACACAAAATGTTTTTTCGTAAAAGGGAAAGCAAATTGAAAGGGGACTTTTTTGATGATGGAATCTGGAATCGCCTCTGTTTCATTCCGCAGCAAAAGTGTGGAAGAAATTATTGCAGCGTCGGCAGCCGCAGGCCTTGACGGCATTGAATGGGGCAGCGATGTGCATGTGCCGGCGGGCAATATCACTCTCGCTCGTGAAGTGCGCCGCAAGACTGAGGCCGCAGGCCTAAAAGTCCTTTCTTATGGCAGCTATTACCGCCTGGGGGCACAGGCCGCGGAAGATGAGTTCAGCCGGGTGCTTGCAAGCGCCGCGGAACTTGGGGTGCAGAATGTCCGCGTCTGGGGCGGCTCGAAAGGCTCTGCTGAGCTTTCGCCGGATGAATGGTCCGGTCTGATTGCCGAAGGAAGGCGTCTTGCGGAAAAGGCTGCGGAAAATGGAATTGTCCTTTCGCTCGAATGCCATAACCATACAGTTACGGACAACTGGAAGGGCGCAAAGCACTACCTGGAAAATGTAAACCACCCGTCCATGCGTATGTACTGGCAGCCAAACGAGCTGAAAGACGAAACCTACAATCTTGCCGCAGCGCACGCCCTTGCCCCGTTTGTTACTAATATCCATAATGAGCTGAGCCGGGACGGAAAGCTCCGCAAGGTGCATGGAGGCGCGATTGCGCTAAGGCATCCGGCACGGGAACAGGACTATGAAATCCGGGTAAAGCAGAACTCCGAGTCCAAAAGGGAGATCGGGCAGTATGCCGCCGGGCTTATCGAGGACGGCGATATTGTTGCGCTGGACTACGGTGCGACAACAGAGGAGATTGCCCGGGCCGTCTGTGGGCTGAAGAACGTGACATTCCTTACAAATTCCTTAAATACCGCAGGTATCCTTGTAGAGAAGCTGCGTCACAATGACTTTACCGGGAAAATTATTTTCATCGGCGGAGTACTGAATGCCGTTACCGCACAGGCCAACGGAACAGTGGCACTTTCCAATCTGAGCCGCTTTACCGCTGACAAGGCTTTCCTTGGCGTTACTTCCATTTCGACGGGTGGCCTCATGATGTGGAACGAGGAGGAAGGGGAGTTTTCTGCCTGCCTTGCCGGGCATGCAAGCGATGTCTATGTTGTTGCCGACAGCACTAAATTCGATAAAGAGTCTTTTTATAAGTTCCTTGACCTCGGCCAGGTCGGCCATATCATTACCGACAGCAGGGTGGAAATCAGCGAGCAGATTAAGTCCGCAATCCACTCCGCAGGTACGGAGCTTCTTTTTGTAAAAGCAGGCGAAGACAAGATGAACGGATAGCAAATTCAAATACTTGGAGTAATGCAATGTGAGAAAAATACAAAAAGGAACAAAGAATGCCATCGCAATCGGCGTTTCCTGCTTCCTTGCCTATGCGGGATGCTATATGGGGAAAAACATCCTCAGCTCCATGCTCCCTCAGATGATTGGGGGGGGGATTTACAGCCGGGGTTCCCTTGCCGCGATGGGGAGCGCTTTCTTTGTAACATATGGCACAGGCCAGTTAATTAATGGTTTTGTCGGCGACCGTGTCAGCGCAAAATACATGGTTTCGGCAGGACTTCTGATTTCGGGAATTTCCTGCGCTGCTTTTCCGTTTCTTCCTTCAGAGGCATTGGCGCTTGCCCTGTGGGGAATCTGTGGGTTCCTGTGTTCCATGCTCTGGGGGCCGATTTCCAAAATGGTTGGGGAAAACACTTCCAAGCAGGTTGGAACAGTTCTTCTTACACTGCTGACGGTTGCTTCCATTGCAGGCACAGCAGTCACCTATCTGCTCGCGGTGCTGAGCGCGCTGAAAAAAGACTGGCGCTTTGGCTTCCTTGTTACAGGTGTGGCCCTTGCAGGGCTTGCCGTTTTTTGGTTCTTTGCAGACTGCCTAATGGAGCGGAAAGGCATTATTCGGAGAATGGCCGTTCCTGCAAAGGGGGCAAGACAGGGACATAATGTCGCAGTCCTGCTGAAAAACGGCTTTATCGCTATGACACTGGCTGCCATGCTGAACGGCATTATCCGAAACGCCGTGGCTTTTTGGATTCCAACTTTTATATCCGAACGGTTTTCCGTTTCAGCCGCCGCGGCAGCTGAAATTTCATCCATCCTTCCGTTTGTTAACCTGGGCGGCGCACTTTTTTCTGTCCGCCTTGCGGAATGGACGCAGAACGATGAAAAAAAGGCACTCACCATTTTCTTCGTCTTTACAGCGCTTATGTTCGGCATTATGATCCTGCTTGGAAACGGCTGGATGGTGCTGAATGTTGCAGCGCTCTTCTGTGCCAGTGCAGCCATGACCGGTGGCTCGAACCTAATTTTTACCCACTATGTTCTTTGCTTTGCGGAAACCGGAAGGATTTCCAGCATCACGGGGTTCCTGGACTTTTCATCTTACATTGCCGCTTCCGCAGCGAGCGTCCTGTTTTCTTCGCTTGTCCCGTCCCACGGGTGGGATTTTGTCGTTGGCGTCTGGGCAGCCGTTGCGCTGGCCGGCGCGGCAGCTTCCTGGTATGCGGCAAGGTCTGCGCGTACCTATGCCGCCGCGCACAGCTCCGGCTGACCTGCAAAGTCATTTTCTTAAGAGTATCCTTTTAAAATACAAGGAGGTATTTTACAATGTTGATTCGTCAGTCTGCTTTTGTCGGAAACAGAAAAATGCTGAAAGGTGGCCTTCATTGCCACACGACACGTTCGGATGGGAAAGGTACCCCGGAAGAAGTTATCCGTCTCCATGCAAAGAACGGCTATGATTTTCTCGCCATCACCGACCACTCCAAATACAACCTTAAAAATTATGCGCCGGACGCGAAGGTTACCATAATCCCCGGCATGGAATTTGCCTCCAACTTTGAGGCGGGCCACGGTTTTCGGTGCTTTCATACCATTGCGCTCGGACCTGACGACGAAACAAACGGCTTCCGGCAGGACGAGACATTTAAGGAAGGAAAATCCAACGGTCAGGACGAATACCAGAAGTATCTTGACTGGCTTCACCAGAAAAACAATATCACGATTTACTGCCATCCGCAGTGGAGCTCCACACCGGTGCGCTATTTCGACCGCCTGCGCGGCAACTTCGCCATGGAACTTTGGAACTCCGGTGACGCGATCGAAAATGATATGGACACCGACAACGGCAGCTACTGGGACGAACTGCTCGGCATGGGGAACCGGATTTACGGCGTTGCGGTGGACGACGGTCATTCCATGGATGAACACTGCAACGGCTGGGTTATGGTAAATGCGGAAAACAAGGTAAAGGATATTCTTCACGCGCTTACCGAAGGCAGCTTTTACGCTTCCTGCGGCCCGGTTATCCGGGACTTCTATGTGGAAGACAATATGCTCCATATCAAGACGGGACCGTGCAGCCGTATCCTGTTCCAGTCCGATTGCCATCCGACCGTAAAGGTCACCGGCAAGGACGGCGGGACCATCTCTGAAGCCTCCCTCGACTACCTCGACGGCAGGGGGTACCGTTATGTGCGCGCGACTGTTATTGACCAGCAGGGCCGCCGTGCGTGGACAAACCCCATATTCTTTGACTGACAGTTAACCAAAGGCATGTTCCTAGAAAAGCAGTCCGCAAAGCGTCTGGATGTCCCGGCGCCGTTTGCGGGCCGCCTTTTTTTGACATTCCCGCAGGCAGTTGACAGGAAGACGCTGGCTTCCTATAATAGTGTCAAATGGTTGTATATACATCTTTCTCAGGGGGGCTTGGGACATGGACATTACCGAAAGGCAAATTACAAAAATTGCCCGGGAAGTAAACAAATTTACGGTACAGGCGATGAAGACGGACGGGATTGGAACAGCGGAATTCGACTTTATTCACTACGTCAGGCACCATCCCGGCACGACACAGGCGGAGCTGCGCTCAGCGCTCGGCATCGACAAGGGCGCCGCAGCCAGGCGCACCGCAAGCCTTGAGGCAAAAGGGTATCTTGTGCGGCGGGCCAACCCGGACGATGGGCGAAGCCGGTTCCTCTTTGCAACGGAAAAAGCCGAGCGGCTGAAAAACTCCAAAACTTCCCTTGAAACAGTCTTTTACGGATGGCTGCTCGACGGCCTTCCGGCAGCCGACCGCGCCGCATTTGCAAAGGTCCTCAATATCCTGTATGAGAAATCCAAAAAACAAAGCCGCGCCGGATTCCCGGACGTCACTGCGCTTGCCGCGGAGGAGGGGGGACAACAGGATTGAAACAGGAGAGCAGAATCTGCCATGTGCCAAAGCCGGACCATATTCTCTCGTACTTCAGGCTGGAGAAAAAAACGCTCTTCTTCGTTACGGTTTCCGGCATTGCCTATAATGTCGGCCTGATTGCCGGGCCGTGGTTTGAAGGCCAGCTTGCGCAGCGCCTTTACGATATTATTATGGGGAGAAAGACTTTTTCGGATTTGGTTTCCCTCGCGCTTGCCTATGCTGCCGTGATGGCGTTTGTGCAGGGGATGAGATATTTAAAGCGGTTATATGTCCGCCGGTTTGCAAACAATGTGAACCGGAACATGAAACATGTGCTGTACTTTAACCTTGTGCATAAAAGCTGCGCGGAACTGGAGCAGGAAAGCATCGGCGGCATGATGACGCGCGCGATTTCCGATGTGGATGCCTGTGCTGAAGGGATGCGCAAGTTTACGACGGAAATTTTTGACACCGGCATTGCGCTAATTGCATACTTTGTCATGCTGTTTTCGTATGACTGGCGCCTTGCACTGCTGGCGTGCGTTTTTCCGCCGTTTGCCTACCTGATTGCGGAAAGGATGAAAAAGCCTGTCCACCGGTGCACGGCCGCCTTTAAGGAGAGTGCGGGCCGCCTTAACGGGGCGACACTTGACCGCATTTCCGGCGCTGTCACCTACCGGGTGTTTGGCTGCGAAAAAGAGCGGAACCGTGCCTATGAGGACTGTCTTGCTGACTATGAGCACACTGCTGTGAAGTCGGAAATCTGGGTTGCAGCCATGCAGCCAATCTATCAGGTCATTTCAATGGCCGGCGTCCTGTCCATCCTTTGGTTCGGAGCAAAAAATGTGCTTGGAACCGGCTGGACAGAGTGGGACATCGCCGCATTTACGACATTCCTTTCCTGCTTTACGAAACTTGCAGTCAAGTCTTCCCACGCGGCAAAACTTTTTAATGCCGTACAGCAGGCACAGGTTTCCTGGAAGCGCATCAGGCCGCTGATGAAGGAAACGGACGGGACTATCCCTGCACTTCCCGCCGCACCTGCCACACTGGAAGTGCAGGGCCTTTCCTTTGCTTTCCCGGGCGGAGAGGAAATTCTCCACAATATTACCTTCCATGCAGACCCGGGGCAGGTTATCGGCGTGACCGGCCCGGTTGCCTGCGGAAAATCAACGCTCGGGAAAGCCTTCCTCGGTGAGTTCCCTTATTCCGGCAGCATCCGCTATGCAGGGCGGGAACTTTCTTCTCTTCCTTTGGAGCGGCGGAACGGGATTTTTGCCTACCTGGGGCACCAGCCGGAGCTGATGAGTGACACGATTGAGCAGAATGTCCTGCTCGGAAGCGGGGACGATGCAGAAAAATACCTCAGGGCAGTCTGCCTTGATAGAGAGGTAGAAAATATGCCGGATGGGGTACAGACGCGTGTTGGCAGCGGTGGGGTGCGCCTTTCCGGTGGGCAGCAGGCAAGGCTCGCACTTGCCCGGACACTTTGCAGCGGGTATCCGGTCATGGTGCTTGATGATCCATTTTCTGCCGTGGACCGCACAACTGAGAAGGAAATTTATCGCAGACTACGGGAATCCGCACCCAAAAGCATTATTTTGCTGATTTCCCACCGGCTTTACCTGTTCCCGGAATTTGACCGCGTCATCTGGATGCAGGACGGGCGGGCGCTTTTCAGCACGCACGAAGAACTGATAAGAACGGTGCCGGAATATGCGCACCTGTATCAGGCACAGACGGGGGGAGGCGGGCAGGATGAAAAAAAGTAACGGCGTTGGCCCTGTTGTAAGGAATGTCATTCGGGATTCCAAGCTGCTGACGCTGGGCCTGACTGTGACAATCGCCGGTGCGGTTGTGTCTGCGCTGATTCCGCCCCTCATTCTTGAAAGCGTTATAGACAGCCTTTCTGTAGGCGCAGCGGTGACATTCCGCCTTGCATTTTTTTATTTTGCAGCAGTTGCCGCCGCCGGCCTGCTTGAGGCGGCAAAGGAATCGTTGATTACGGTATTTGGACAGAAAGTAACGCGGGGCCTCCGGCACAGAATGTGTGAAAAACTTTCCCGCCTGTCTGCGGACTACTTTACAAGGACTGAACCCGGCATAACCGCTTCACGCTTTGTAAACGATGTTGACACGGTGGAAGACCTGTTCACATCGGGAATCATCAGTATGTTTGCCGACGCCTGTGAGGTTATCGGCATTCTTGTAGTAATCTTTGTAAAAAGCCTCGGCCTCGGCGTGCTGATGGCTGTGGTAACGCCGCTGCTGTTCCTCTTTACACGGTACATCCAGAAGCAGATGCTGAGCGCACAGCTTGCAAACCGTATTGCCGTCGGAAAAGGAAACAACCATATCCCGGAAACAATTCGGAATATCCGTATGATTCACGTATTCCACAGGGAAGGATATATGGAGCGGAAATACGACGGGTATATCCAGGAAGGCTACCGTGCCGTAGAAAAATCCAATTTTTACAATGCAGTTTATTCCCCAGTTGTCCTTATCGTTGAGGCTTCAGTGATTGCAGCCATGATGATCCTGTCGGCTGCTGGAGGCGGGATGCGCCGCTTTTTCGGCATGACCGTCGGCACGGCTGTTGCGGTGATTGCCTATGTCGGACGTGTGTTTTCCCCGCTGGAGGATATCGGCATGGAAATTCAGGATATCCAGTCTGCCGTTGCCGGTGTCCGCCGTATTGGTGAATTCCTGAACGAGCCGGAACGTGGCAGGGCCAGTCCTGCCATCCGGAGTCGGCAGCTTCTTACCGGCGGGGCACCCTGCGTGGAGTTCCGGGACGTCACGTTCGGCTATGAACCGGCGCATCCGGTGCTGAAAAACCGCAACTTTACTATAATGGCCGGTGAGAATGTGACGTTTACCGGACGCACGGGGGCAGGAAAGAGCACAATTTTTAAATTGATTCTTGGCCTTTACAGCCCACAGAGCGGGAGCGTTTCCGTTTACGGTGCCCGTGCCGACCAGATTCCCGACGGGGAAAAGCGGAAACTGTTTGGCTGTGTAGAACAGTCGTTCCGCATGGTTCCCGGTACCGTGGCAGATCAGATTACCCTTTTTGATCCGGAAGTTTCCCGCATGGATGCCGAAAAGGCTGCCTGTACCGTCGGCCTGCATGACGACATTCAGAAGCTGGAGCATGGCTACGATACGCCCTGTACCCTGTCGCTTTTTTCCCAGGGGCAGTGGCAACTGCTTTCTATTGCCCGTGCCATTGCGGCAAACCCTGCCATCCTCCTTCTCGACGAAATCACGGCAAACCTCGATTCCGATACAGAACAGCGTGTCCTTGCAGCGTTGCGGAGGGCCTCGGAAAACCGTACCGTAATTTCCATTTCCCACCGTCTTTACAAACAAACGGGTGGCAGGGAAATCCGGATTGGAAGCTCGGCTTCCAATCCGGCGGATTCATAGATTTTTTCAGATACAGGACTGCTTGACAAAAGAGCAGAAAAAAAGGATAATGAATTTATTCGGGGCCGCGGGGCAAAACCAGTGGCAGATTCAGAGAAAAGGCGGATATGGAATGAAGAAGATTTGGATTGTAGCTGTAGCGGCCGTGGCGGCCGTTTCACTTACTGCGTGCGGCGTAGGAGACGTCGGCAATGCTGTTTCCAGCAGCCCAGCGTCCCAGGTCGCTTCCGGGGCGGCTTCCGCCCAGACTTCGTCTGTCACGGAAAGCAGCGTCCCCAACAGCCTTGCGGGCTTGCAGAAATATCTAATTGCCAATGCGTTTGTAACCGGCAGCCCTACAACGATGCGTGCGGATATGATTGGTGCAAAAACGGGCGTCCGCTACCAATACAGCCGCAATGGTAAGAATAATATCACACTGGAACTTTATGAATATGATATAGCAAACCTGAATGAGAAGGCCCAGAAGATAATTTCCAGCGTGAAATCCTCTGGCAACTTTACGCTCTTCGGTCAGACAATCAGCGGCGCAAAGCTTTCCCAAAGCGGAAAATACCTGATGATTTACAAGGATACTGCCAGCGGAGATGCCAACCGGGCCTATGCTGCCTCAACGGAAAAGCTGTTTGAAGATTTTAAGGCCAACGCCTGATCCTGCGCTTACGGTTTTTCAGAAAGCTTATTACAAAGAGTATTTTTAGATATAAAAATGACGGGACGGAGCTTTTGCTCTGCCCCGTTTTCCATCAGCAGCTGCACCTGCGGAAAAATTGTAAATTTGTAAGTTCAGGAACAGAAACGGTGATCACCAATTACTGTAATGACCGGACGGGACCAGATCCAACTGCTGGTAGCCTTTGCAGGATTGTAATAGTAAATTGCCCCGCCGGAAGGGTCCCACCCATTCATGGCATCACGCGCTGCACGGTAGGCAGAGTCGGCAACAGGCGCATCAATCCCGCCGTCGGTCAGACAGGAAAACGCCCCGGGCTGGTAAATGACACCTGCAAGCGTGTTTGGAAACGATGGGTGCTCAATCCGGTTCAGGATGACTGCACCGACTGCCACCTGCCCCACGTATGGTTCCCCGCGCGCCTCCGCGGATATTACATGTGCAAGGAGAGAGACATCCTGAGTGCTGAAGCCGCCAGCGCCACCGCTCGATGAGGGAATCCCAATTTTTGCAAGAGTAGCCGGCCCGGCAACGCCGTCTGCAACAAGCCCGTTCTTTTTCTGGAATGATACTACGGAATTCCGTGTCTGGGAACCGTAAACACCGTCTACGGAACCATTATAATAGCCCCATTGCTTCAGCTTTGTCTGAATCTGGCGCACTTCGCTTCCGGTTGAACCATATTTAGAAAGCGCTGATACAGCGTTTTCGGTTTTCATAAAAATTGTAATAATCAGCAGATTCACAAGCAGGATAACAAGAATCCGCCAAATATATTTCCACTTTCCATTCGTAGCAAACGCTCCCTTCCGTCAGAATTTTTCCCATGGCGGCGCATGTTTATCCATTTGAATGTGCAGAATGAAAACGGTCTATAAAGCCCTTCTGCAAAAAAAGTCGAAAAAAATTATGGAAAGGGGTTGACAAAGCGGGGATGGTTTGATATTATAGAGAAGCGCCTTGTGAA
>ENA-UOOE01000926-UOOE01000926.1-fermentation-metagenome-genome-assembly--contig:-NODE-926-length-26452-cov-4.599651_pt1 | contig 26452 bp, 20 predicted proteins | sample MGYA00245776_ERZ724021 | MGnify/ENA primary metagenome ERZ724021 (study PRJEB28704, sample SAMN03018321) | fermentation metagenome | biome: anthropogenic terrestrial biome; feature: soil; material... | reverse complement strand
AAACTGTTCAACAGCAAGGAAAAACCGTGAGGGGTACCGTTACCGATTCAAACGGGGAGTCCGTTATCGGAGCGACAATTGTTGTTCAAGGAGATGCGACAAAAGGCACAGTAACCGATATAGATGGTAATTTCATTTTATCTAATTTACCGGAGAACACTGTATTGCAAATCACTTATGTGGGAATGAAATCACAAGAAATAAATACGACTGGTCTAACAACAGTCAATATTATAATGAAATCTGATTCCGAATTACTTGATGAATTAGTAGTCGTTGGTTATGGGACTCAAAGAAAAGTAGATGTAACAGGCTCAATCACAACTGTTGATACTGATAATTTAGGAAAAGTTATTGCAAATAATGCGGGACAAGCTTTACAGGGACTCGCGGCAGGTGTAAATGTGAAAAATTACGGTTTACCAGGTAACAACCAAAAAATTAACATTAGAGGTATCACTTCATTTGGTAACAACAATCCATTGATTATTATTGATGGTATTGAACAAAGCTTGAACAATATTGATGCGCATGATATTGAATCAATCCAAATCCTAAAAGATGCACGAGTAGCGGCTATTTACGGAGTACGCGGTTCTAATGGAGTGATTCTTGTGACAACAAAAAAAGGAAAATCAGGCAAACCCAAAATAACTTATTCAGGAAATGTAGGTATGACATATCCTCTTCCTGGCAATGTCTTCAATTTATTAAATTCAGAAGAGTATATGCAAATCCAAAATATTGGACAACCAGGCAATGAATTGTTTACAAATGGAATGCCTGATTACCTTTATCGAACACCAGTATTAAGTGGAGTAGCATTTGATGGAGACCCTGTTGTTGATCCTTCTAAATATTTCTATAACAATCCTAACAAAGGAAACAACTATTTAATTCAGAAAGTGAATAAAGATGGAACAGATTGGTTTCATGAAGCTTTTAAACCAGCACTTTCCCAGAATCATAACCTTTCTGTAGCTGGAGGAAACAATGATGCTAAATATTATATGTCGTTGGGGTATCTTGATCAAAATGGTACACTTTTAGAAACATACTTAACTAGATTATCTGCGAGAGTTAATACTGAATTTAATATAGGGAAGAATATAAAGGTCGGGGAAAATTTAAATATATTCTATAACAGTATGTTGCCATTCACAACGGGAAGTGCATATGGTGGAATTGCTTCTCTGTACAAAATGGCACCAATAATACCAGTAAAGGATATCATGGGGAATTGGGGTGGAACATGGATTGGGCCAGGTTTAGGCGCTGAGGAAAATCTGATTGCAAAAATCACGAGAGATGCAGAAAAATCTGATTACGATTCATATAATATTGTTGGAAACGTATACGGAGAATTAAACTTTTTGAAAGATTTCACTTTCAGAACAAGTATAGGCATTAATAATTGGAATAATCGAACATCAAGTTTTCAATCCGCACAAGCAGAAAACGCTGAAAGAAACTCGCATCCGAACCAACTTAGCATTAGCGCAAATACTGGCAGAATAATTACTTTTAGTAATACACTAGGTTTAAAGAAAGATTTTTTAGAAAAGCAACACATCGATTTTTTAATAGGCAGTGAATCAATTGAAAATCAATCTAATAACCTTAATGGAGAATCAAAAGATTTTGGAATAATCAGTGACCACTATCTTTTACTGCAATTGGCCAATGAGAGACTACTCCCAACTAGTGGAATGAGTAAAACAAAACTTTTATCTTTTTTTGGAAGAGTAGATTACAATTATGACGACAAGTATTTATTGGGGGCAACCATGAGGAGAGATGGATCATCGCTCTTTGGCCCTAAATCAAGATGGGGAACATTTCCATCCTTTTCATTTGGTTGGAGGATTTCTCAAGAAAAATTCATGAATGATTTTGAATGGATCAATGATCTAAAATTGAGAGCCAGCCATGGAGTTTTAGGTTCACAAAACAATGTTTCTGCAACCAATCAATTTTCTACTTATCAATCTTCAATATATTACACAGCTTACGATATTGCGGGAACAAGTAATTCAGTTGTTGTAGGAAGTGCTAAAAACAGAATAGGAAATTTAAATACGGGCTGGGAGAAAGATATAATTCAAAATGTTGGATTGGATTTAACTGCTTTTAACAACTCTTTTGAGTTAAATTTGGATTTATATAAAAAGTCAATTAACGGACTACTACTCACGGAGCCATTACCTTCGGTTATTGCCCCATCTGGCTATGTATCAAGCCCAACGATTAATATTGGAGACATAAAAAATACGGGATTAGATGTAACGGCAAGATATAGGTTTAATATTAATGATGTAAATAATTCAATAAATCTAAATTTTGACAAATATAAAAACGAAATTGTAAAATTACCTGATCCAGGTTATTTTGGAGAAAGCAATAGAAATCAAGTTGGTTATCCAACAGGTATGTTTTATGGCTACAAAATTATTGGCATCTTTAAGGATCAGAACGAAGTTGATGTTGCAGCTGAGCAAGATGGTGCAGAGCCGGGAAGATTTAGATACGAAGACATTAACGATGATGATAAAATTACAACTGAAGACCGACAATTTTTAGGAAGTCCACATCCAGATTTCACATATGGTTTAGCATTAAACTCTGAATATATGGGTTTTGATATTTCTGCACAATTTTTCGGAGTATATGGAAACACCATTATTAATCAAACTAGAAATTCAACAGAATTTTTTCAGGATGCTGTTACAACTAACAAAAGTAGAGCTTTATTAAACGCTTGGACTCCGAAAAACACAAATACCAGTGTACCAAAAATTGAAAATGCTTCTTCTTTCAGTACAAATTCTGCTTTTAATGATTATGCTTTCGAAGATGGCTCATATTTAAGATTAAAAACATTATCATTGGGATACAATATTAACCCAAAGTCATCTTTTATGCAACAATTTGCAATTACAAATTTTCGTATTGCAGTTACTATGAGCAATGTATTTACAATAACTAAATATTCAGGACTGGATCCGGACGTAGCAGCAGGTTCACCGTCAGCTTTTGGAATGGACGTTGCGACCTATCCCACTAATGAAAGACGGCTTACATTTGGTTTAAATATGACATTCTGATATAATAATGTTAAGTTTAACAGAAAGTTCTTTTGTTTACCGGACTTCTAAATAGTATGCATATTCATATATAATCCACAATATGTAATTTAAATAATAAAATACAATATGAAAACATTTTTCAAATATCTATTTATGATCTCCATGTCAGCAAACTTTTTAGCTTGTTCAATGGATTTAAATGTTCCTGCCTTTGGTCTTCTAGACGACGAGATATTAACAAACAAAAAAGGGATTAATGATTTACTTATAGGTTGTTATGCAACTCTAGATGGTCAAGCTTCAAATGACTATTATGTATGGAATAACTATTTTTCAACAGATGATGCAAGATTTGGCTCCAATATGGGTGTAAGCACTTATGATGCATTCGCCGATATTCAACCAACAGCGTCAGAACCTGCACAAAGATGGAGAACTCTTTACGGGATGGTCCTTCGTTCCAATGACGTACTTTCAATTCTTCCGAAAGTTGAAGATATGACAGAGGAGGAGAAAGATGTTGCAGCTGCGCAAGCGAGGTTTATAAGGGGGTTTAATTATCTGCAAATTGCAATAATCTGGAAAAACGCACCATGGATTGATGAAAATTCACAATATGGGGACAGAAGTTATTTAGTTCTAAATGATGTGGATATATTTCCCTTTATTGAAGATGATTTTTTGTTTGCTGCTGATAATTTACCTGAAACATGGAGTGAGGTTGGACGTGTTAATAAATGGGCTGCAAAAGCATATTTAGCAAAAACTTATATATTCCAAAACAAATATTCTGAAGCAAAAAATATTTTGGATGATATAATTGCAAATGGGAAAACAAGTAATGGACTAAAATATGAATTGCTCCCATTTTATAAGGATAATTTCAGAACTGCAACCAAACATGGATCTGAAGCAGTGTTTACCGTTCAGATGGCAGTTAATGATGGTTCAAACAGTGGACCTAACGGAAATCCAATGAGTTTTCAAAATGGAACTTACGGTGGACCGGGGAACAATGGATATGGTTGGTATCAACCATCGTTTGATTTGGTGGACGCATTTCAAACAGATGAGCAAACAGGTTTACCTTTATTGGATAACTACCATGAAACTCCTGTAAAGACTGATTATGGTTTGAGTTCAACCGATCTATTTACGCCCCATGATGGGGCACTTGATTCCAGATTGGATTGGTGCGTCGGCAGAAGAGGTATACCCTACCTTGATTGGGGGAATCACATTGGAAAAGGATGGATAAGAAACCAAAATAACGGAGGACCATACAGTAGTATAAAACATGTTGCAGAAAAAGCAAGAGTGAGTAAAGATAGACAAGGTACGAATAAAACAAATACTCCATATAACGCATGTAGGTTTGCAGATGTGCTGTTATGGGCAGCTGAATGTGAAGTTGAAATAGGTAGTCTTTCGAAAGCTCAAGAATATGTAAACAGAGTAAGACAAAGAGCTGCTAATCCTGAAGGATTTGTGAAAAAATATGTGAATGGAGTTTTCACAAATGAACCTGCTGCAAATTATAAAGTAGGCCTTTATCCAGAGGGAATATTCACATCAGAAGGAAAATCATTTGCACGAAAAGCCGTTCGTTTTGAAAGAAGATTAGAATTAGCAATGGAATTCCATAGACATTTTGACCTACTAAGATATAATGGTAACGACTTTGATGTAGCAAAACATGTAAATATTTACTTGAAAAGAGAAGGAAATAGACTAAAGCCCTTAAGTCCAGGCAATTTATATTTACAGGGAGAATATATTAAAGGTAAGCACGAGTTATGGCCCATACCTCAGGTAGAGATAGATAGAAGTGTATTGTCAAATGGGACATCAGTGTTAAAACAAAATCCTGGTTATTAATTTAAAAGAAAAATAATTATGGATTACAGGAATAATATACCATTGAAAATCATTTTATTAATGCTACTTTTCAACATTATCCATTATACTGTTTATAGTCAAAAATTTGTTTCAAACAAAAGAGTTCACTCTTATGAAGAAGGCATTAATTATTTTGGAGAAGATAAACGACCTTTCATGGTTTGCGAGCAGTATAATGAATTTGAAATTGACAGTTTGCAAGATGTTTTCTGTCAAGTAATGGAAAATGCTAAAACAACACGAGAAAAAGCAGTAACAGCCGCAAATTTTCTTGTCACTCTACCTCATGTGATTCCATATGCTTACGAATCACATTGTGAGGGATATGAACTTGCATGGAAATATACAAGAAAAGGACTATTTCTAAAGAATATTGTTGAAAATGGACGGCTTTACCCAGCGTGGGGATGTGATATTTTATCCTCAAAGTTGCCATTGGAGAGAAAAGAAACATTAACCAATTTAGGAGATACTTATAAAGTAGGTTTTCATTGCTCCTCTTTTATCAGATGGTGTCTCTACAACGCTGATGCGGTTACAAAAAATATTTTAGAAGGTTCATGGGCAAATGATTTTGGTAAATTTCCTGGTAGCAAACAGATTCCTTTAAAGGATGGATTACAGCAAATAAGACCTGGTGATTTACTATATTTCCCTGTTGATGAAAGAAACGGGCATATAGCCATCGTCATCGGGTTTAAAAATGAGACCGTCACTTTTATTGAGAGTGCTCTTTGGGGTGGGGATCATACAGATTCTCGAAATGGCTTACGTTGGCGTACTTTTAACAAAAAAACCACAGATTTTGAAACTTACAGATTTAAATGGTTGATTCAAATGAGTGATGTTTATGGTGATTAACAAAATTAAAAATTTATTCAAAATGAAGAGGCTATTATTTATAATTTTTATTTTTTCATTCATAATTTCATCTTGTTCAAAACAAGATGCTAACACGAGCAACCAGAAAGATCCTTCTGATCAAAAAAAGCCGGATCCAATTCAAGATGCTGACAATCCAAACAATCCATCAATTGACATTAGCAGCTATTTTGTATCTATTGGCAATGGAGAGGATGAGCGTCCCTTGATGAATTGCACAAAATATGATGATGAAATAATAAAAGCGATTAACGACAGTCTGGTAATTACAATTCACAAAGCTCAGACAAAAAGAGAAAAAGTGATCGCAGCAGCCAAATTTGTGGTAAGTTTCAAAACAGTCATTCCTTATGCTTACGAAACAGCAGGCGAAGAATATAAATTTATTTGCCGATACACCAGAAAAGGCTTATTCTTGAAAAATGTGGTTGAAAATGGTTACACTTATCCAGCATGGGGTTGTGATGCAAAAACACCTCAAGTATATATTGACAGATATAAAAACTTAGGAGCTACTTTTAAGAACGGGCTTCATTGTTCATCCTTTGTTGGATGGTGTTTGTATAATGCAGGTGTTGCTGATGCCTCAGTATTGGATAAAACATGGGCAAATAATTATCGCACATTTCCATTAAGTACTGAAAAAAATCTTAAAGATGCTCTTAACCTGATTCAACCCGGTGATTTACTCTGGTTTGATGGACATATCGCCCTTGTGATCGGTGTGGATGGAGATACCGTTTTAATTGCAGAGAGTGCAATTTGGGGAAGCAACCATACAGATCCTAGAAATGGTTCACGGTGGCGCACTTTTAACAAGAAAACAACGAATTTCGACACTTTTCGTTTCAAATCTCTAATCCAAATGGATGGAGTTTATGAATAATTTAACATTCAACAAAACAAGATAATCATTATGTTACAAAACAGGAGGAAGTTTTTACAAAATATTGCTTTGGGATCATTGGGGTTAAGTGTATCACCAGACATATTTGCAGATAAAAAAAATAATTTACTCTCTCGTAACTTTTCAAAAGAAAGTAACCAAACATTTAATATGTGTGGTTACCAAGCTCCGAAGATAGATAAGGTGAGAGTCGCATTTATTGGAGTAGGCTCAAGAGGGACTTCCAATCTTAGACAAATGACTTATCTGGAAGGTGTAGAAATAAAATCCATTTGCGACATCAATCCAGAAGCCATTGATAGAGTACAAAAACTACTAGTAAAACAATTTTTGCCAAAAGCAAAAATATATACAGGGAGCGAAGAATCATGGAAAAAAGCATGTGAAGATCCAAATATTGACTTGATAAGTATTGCTGTTCCACGTGGACCACTTCATGCAGCTATCTCAATTTATGCCATGGAACATGGTAAACATGTTGCAGTCGAAGTACCCGCAATTTTCACTATTGAAGAAGCTTGGAATTTAGTTGAAACATCTGAAAGAACAAGAAGACATTGTATGATGATGGAGAACTGCTGTTACGACTTTTTTGAATTACTCACATTAAACATGGCTCGCCAGGGATTTTTTGGTGAAATAGTGCATGGTGATGCAGCATATATCCATTCCTCTGGTCAAAAAGGTCTAGTAAGTGGCAAAGAGAGAATATGGTCTTTGACTGAAAAACAACGGTATAACGGCAACTTGTATCCTACCCACGGTTTGGGCCCTATTTGTCAAGCAATGAATGTAAATAGAGGAGATAAACTAACTTATATGGTATCAATGTCTTCAGCCGATTTTATGAGGGGAAATGCAGTGCATGAAATGGCAGAAAAAGATCCATATTACAAAAAATTTGATTCTGCCACATATTGTGGAAATATGAATACTTCAATTATTCGCACAGAGAAGGGGCGTACTATAATGCTACAATATGATGTGACCAGTCCACGTGTCTACTCACGCATTCACATGTTAAGTGGCACAAAAGGGGCTTGCTTGAAATATCCACTACCTGCACGAATATCAATCGATGAAAGATGGTTGAATGATACTGAAATGGATGAAATTAAAGAGAAATTCACCCAAGCTTCAGTGAAAAGAATTGGAGAGATGGCACGAAAAGTTGGTGGACATGGGGGCATGGATTTCTTAATGACTTGGAGACTAATTGATTGCTTGCGCAATGGTCTTCCTATGGATCAAGATGTTTATGATGCAGCTCTTTGGAGCGTAATCTGGCCTTTAAGCGAATGGTCAGTAGCTAATAAATCAAAACCAATTGATATACCAGATTTCACCAGAGGAGCATGGAAAACAAATGAACCTGTTGATGTCTCACTCTCTAAAGGGGGCAACACAGTCATAAGGGAAAGACTACTTTAATGAATTTGTTGTGATGAACAGACGTTTCTATTTAAAATCCGCAGCAATTGCTGGTATCGGAATGGCGGTTAACCCGTCAGGAGTATTGGGTAAAGCCATTTCCACCCGCAATCAATCATTTAAAAAAGATTTTGTCTCGATCGGTTTCATAGGGGTAGGGAATCGTGGACGTGGTTTATTGAACCTCATCCTAAAGGAGAAGGGTGTGAGGGTTCCTGCAATTTGTGATGTCAACCCGGATGCCATTATAAAGGCTCAGCAGGGGTTGAGAGACAACGGTCAGAAGAATGCTGACACCTACATAAAGGATGAATATTCATGGAAAAAACTGCTGGAGAGAAAGGATATTGATGGGGTCGTGATCGCCACGACCTGGGATTGGCTCGTACCAATCGCCCTTGGTGCGATGCTGGCGCAAAAATACGTGGGTCTGGAGGTTCCGGCTGCCTTGACACTGGAAGATTGCTGGGAATTGGTTGACACGCATGAAAAGACAGGGACCAATATGATGTTCCTAGAGAACTGTTGCTACGACAGGGAATGCATGGCTGTGCTGCAAATGGTAAGAGAAGGTCTTTTCGGTAAGCCCTCACACGCGACATGCGGTTACCGGCACTCCTCCTATGGTAGTCCCGGATGGTTAGATTCGAACATTGATTTAACGAACAAACCAACTAAAAAAAATCATGAATTTTCTTTATTAAAGAATGCCGATCAATACCCGACACATGGGGTGGGGCCTGTAGCCAATTGGTTAGATATAAATTGTGGGAACCGTTTTCTCTACTTGACTTCTACTTCAACCACGGCGAATACCATACCCGATTACGTGCAGAATCACCCCAAGGGCGGACCTGAACACCCTAATGCCAAACGTAACTGGAAGCAGGGTGATATCATAACGACTGTGGTTAAAACCTACAGGGGAGAGACGGTGATGATCAATTACGATAATTTCCTTCCACGCCCCTATTCACGCGATTATAGTCTGCAGGGTACAAATACTGTATGGAGCGGTTTATATCTTAAAAGAGGAATATATGTCCATGACAAATCCTCAAGTCATCAATGGGAGACAGGTGAAAAATATGACAAGTATATGAAGGAATATGATCACCCGCTTTGGAAGAATTTTTTAAAGCAGCACAAAATATATGACATGGCGGAATCGATATTATACGATGAAAGCATTCTCTGACGCTGTGAAGGAAAATGCCTACCCGCCAATTAATGTCTACGATGCAGCTACGTGGAGTGCGATTGTACCATTATCTGAGAGGTCAATTGCAAATGGGAGCACCCCTGAGTATTTCCCGGATTTCACTCGTGGAAGATGGAAAACAAGAAAGCCTTATTTTGGAGTATAATCATTTAATTAGCACTTATCTGTCTTATGATAAACAAACACATACTTCTATTTTTTCTCACGCTGAACGGTGTAATTCTTTATACCGCACCAGCGCAATCATCTTTAATTATACTGAATACCGACCAATTATCTCTTATATTTCAGGTTAATGAAGATGGGAAATTGCTTCTCCCTTATTTTGGCCAGTTGTTATCTGACCCAGCACCTATGCTCTCGAGGAATGTATACCAGCACTTGGATTATTCCGTCAATCACGAGGCATTCCCAGTCGGTGGCGGGAAGAATTTTAGGGAACCAGCACTACTCATCACGCATTCTGATGGGGATCTAAATACCGAACTGGAATATGTGAAACATGAAAGAACAACCATAGATGATAACAGCGAGGAGATTATCATATACCTGGAGGACACGAAATTTTCTATTGGGGTGAAACTTTTTTACAAATCATTCAAAAGAGAAGATGTCTTTGTCACCTACACCGAGATAATCAACGATGAGCAAAAGGAGATTACCCTGCACAATTACTATTCCTTTTACCTGCCAGTTTATTCCAATCGTTATTACCTGACACACTTTCACGGTTCAGCAGCTAATGAGATGTCCGTGAAAGAGACCCTCCTAACTCCGGGGATGAAGTCAATCCAAAGCCGTAAAGGTATAAGAACAACCCATACTGAGAATCCGTCCTTTCTTTTGTCGCTCGAAACCCCTCTTCAGGAGAACTCAGGAGAGGTAATAGCTGGTGCGTTGGCCTGGAGTGGAAATTACAAATTAAACTTCGAATTGGATGAGTTCAATTCACTTTACATATCGGCTGGTATCAACCCCTATGCATCTGAATACCACTTATCCGCCGGAGGCACCTTCACAACACCCGAGATGATCTTCACATTTAGTTCAAACGGAGCAGGTGATATTTCAAGAAATTTTCATGACTGGGCAAGGAGATCCGGTATGCACAACCCCGAGATGATTCGCCCCATTGTCTTAAATAGCTGGGAAGGTGTTTACTTCTCGTTCGATGAGCCTACACTGAAAAAGATGATTGATGATGCCTCACGATTGGGTATCGAGATATTCGTTTTAGATGATGGGTGGTTCGGGAATAATTACCCCAGAGACAATGCAAAGATGGGGCTGGGAGATTGGCAGGTGAACAAAAAGAAGCTCCCTAACGGGATTGGGACGGTCGCTGATTATGCGGTGGAAAAAGGGATGAAATTCGGTATTTGGATAGAGCCGGAGATGGTCAACCCGGAAAGCGATTTGGCGAAAAAACATCCGGATTGGATTGTAAAGGCTGACGGTAGAGATATTCCCACAATACGTAACCAATGGCTGCTCGATTTAACCAAACCTGAAGTGCAGGATTTCGTTTTCCAGACTTTTGAGGATGTGTTAAGCCTTTCCAAAAATATATCCTATATCAAGTGGGATGCTAACAGACATGTACAATCAGTGGGATCTGACTATCTCCCGGATGACCGCCAATCTCATTTCTGGGTGGAGTACACCCGAGGACTTTATGATGTGTATGAGCGTATCAGGAAAAAGTATCCTAACATTATCGTTCAAGCCTGCTCCTCGGGTGGTGGAAGGGTGGATTATGGAGCACTGAAGTTTAACGATGAATTCTGGGTAAGCGATAATACCGACGCATACAGCCGAGCATTCATGCAATATGCTACGAACCTGATCTATCCTGCGATTGCTACCGGGGCACACGTTTCGCACGTTCCAAACCGACACACGAGACGCATCATTCCTTTGAAATTCCGCATTGACATGGCTATGACGGGAAGGATGGGTTATGAATTACAGCCTAAGGACCTCGGTGAAGAAGACTTTAACTTATCTAAGGAGTCCATAAAAAATTACAAAGAACACAGGGATATTATTCAGGAAGGAGATTTGTTCAGGATAACTTCTCCTTACGACAGCTCCGGCTATTACTCTTTGATGTATGTGAGCAAGGATAAAAAGAGAGCGCTTTTTTTCGTCTTCTGCATGAAATATCAAGGGTTCACGATAAACCCGGAGTTCCGGCTGAATGGTCTGGATGCTTCGAAGGAGTATCTGATAAAGGAAATAAACAGAGAGAAAGTTTCAAGTTTTTGGGGAAATGGGATGATCATCAACGGTGATTACCTTGCCAAGGTTGGCATCAACCCTGACCTGAGAACAAGTTACGACAGCATGGTATTATACTTGGAATCGAAACAATAATAATATTTTAATAATTTATATTGCTATGAAAAGAAAAAAAGTTCTTTATGCCCTGTTTTTGTTGAATATGTCATTCTATTTTACAGCATGTGAGGTTGATGAAAATGTTTCTCCCGACCTATTCGCAGAGTACACACTATCAGTAAATCCCGAGAATCTTGAAATATTTAATTCAGAGGGAGATAATAAAACAATAACAGTAGATGCAAAAAAAACAGTGAAAAGTTTTTTTGATGGAACACATGACCCTGAAAAAGATGTTGTAAGGATTGCTGATTTTAATGTTATTATAGAAGGAGATGACAGTTTCGAAATCGAAATGAACGAAGGAGAAATAAAAATCACTGCTCCAAACAATGAAACAGAATTTGTTCGAAAGGCGGATTTGATTGTTTCATTGAAAAGAAAACCAGAAATACAAACTGCCATAAAACTTCGTCAAGGTATTTATCCACATTCTGGAAATGAATTTTACCTATACAACCTGGTTGTCATTCCTGCAGAATTATCAATTTTTGAAGTTGAAGGTGGAAATCAAACTGTTGAAATAACTGCAACAAAAAAATTAATGAAATATGTTGATGGTGAATATAATGAGAAAAGTGAAGATCAAACAGGCTTTGCAGCATCAATTGAAGGAGAAGGGTTTACAGTGAGTACCCAAGAGAATAGTGTGTCCGTTACGGCTAGTTATAATTATGGATATGAAAGAAATGCAATACTTAAAATCACATTATCTGAAAATAGCGATAAAGTAGTTATGATTCCATTAATCCAAAAGTCACTTCTCCTTTCACCTTTTCCAAGTAATCATGTATTCACTCGTTTGGCAGAGTACAATATTGGCCCAACAGCTAAGCAGTTTGCAAAAAGTCATCAAAATGATGCTAGTGGTTACTACGATTGGAGTTTAGCTTTATCCGCTTGTCCAGAAGGTTGGCATTTACCGAGCATTGAAGAAATGAATGAATTGATGCCCCCTCATGCAAATTATGTTGGCTATTCATCTACCGGCGTTGGGTATAAAATTCTCGGAGAACTAAATAATCAAACGGCATATAAATATGAGAGAGTTGGCACTTTTGCAACCAACGGGAATTTAGAAGCTCGATTAAAAGTTACCGGACGATACTTGGGAAGTACACAAATTCCTCTGGAAAAAATCTCAAATATAAGTTGGTGGGAAACAAATACAGAAAATGATATTGTACATTATCTACCTGTTCCTGGTCGACTCAATCAAGCGGGCACGTTGGAACAACGTGGAGCAAGAGGTCATTATTGGACGTCAACAGAAACCTCTGGTACAATTGCATATTTCATGAGTATCTGGTCAAGCGACGCTTTCACTAATACACACATGAAATATATCGGGGGATCAGTTAGATGTGTAAGAGATATGTAATATTTTTATTAATATCACTGTAAACCTTTATATCGATGAATTGATGATGTTTTAAACTTACAGTCACAACTATTTAAAAAGACAACCAATTACACATTTAACAAGGAAAAATTATGATAGACAAGGAAAGTAAAAAATCTGATTTTAGATATGAAACAGGCGACTCGCGTGTACCATGGGCAGCTGTGGGTGAAAGCGTGAATGTAAATGATATAGAAGCATTCATAAAGTTCCTGGTCCAACCTGGTGAAGACTACGCTGCATACCAAAAGCAATTATCAAAGGTGATGGCCGAACTAAGGGAATTAGTGGGTAAAGGCAAGTACGCCACGAAGCTGACCATCGGGGAAAATGTAAAATCCCTGGAAGAAGAATTACGGGATTATTTGCAAGTGAAATATACCTGCTTCATAACCAATGCGACTGCCGGATTTGAAATAGGACTAAAATTTGCTGGCTTGAAGCCCGGGGACGAAGTGATTGCACCGTCCATCACATTCCTCTCAACGATTGCTTATCCGCTGGCTATAGGAGCAAAAGTCGTTCTGGCAGATATCGACCCTGTCACTTTGAACATTGATCCCAGAGATATCGAGAGGAAGATCACTAAAAGAACAAAAGCAGTCATACCTGTTCACATTGGAGGATATCCATGTGAGATGGATGCCATCATGAAGTTAGCGAGAGCTCACGATCTCATAGTGATTGAAGATGTTGCACATGGATTCGGGGGATGGTACAAAGGGAAAGCCCTTGGCTGCATCGGTGATTTCGGATCGTACAGTTTTCACGAAGTGAAAAACATAACATCCTTGGGTGAAGGCGGCTTGGTGGTGACCAACTCAGATTATGGGAAAGATTTCCCCAAGGCAAGATTTGGAGGTTTTGACATTTCTAATCCAATCGATAAATGGCTTTATGACGTTGTTGCTCTCGAAGGTAAAAATGGGCACTTCTCCATGGCGGGCAACCATTCCCCAACAGAAATCCAGGCAATCGCATTACGTGAACAATTGAAGAGGAATCAAGCTATTATCGACGTCAGGAGGAAGAATGCCGAATATTTGAACGAACGTTTTAAGGATATCGAGGAAATCCTCCCATGCCCGCTTGACACGGATGAGATCAAATCGACGTACCATTTATACCTGCTGCAACTTGATTGGAAAAAAATGAAAGGTGACATCCAGGAATTTAAATCGAAATTAAGCAAGAAAGGCATCACCCAGATACCCCATTTTGCACCACTTTATAGATTTTCCTATTTAAAACAGCTAGGATACGACACAGAAGCCATGAAGAAGAGTTGTCCAAACGCCGAAGAGGCATTCTTGCACAAATTCACGCATCTACCACTATACCCACTTACCAATGATCAAATCAAGTATTTAGCCAACTCGGTGATTGAAGTAGTTAAGGAAATGATATAGGGGCTTATTGATTAGTTTATTCATTTTTAATTTGTATAATAAAAAATATGAAAAGTACACTTATATCCTGGGTATTGCTTTTTTCATGTAATTTGATGTGGTCACTTCAATTTACATGTATAAAGCTCACCCAGGATCAGATTGGCCCTTTTTTCACGGTTTGGGCTCCTATGGTTCTTTCAACCATTTTATTATACCCTTTTGCAAAAAAAGATTTCTCCAAGAGTGAGAAATCATGGAAAGACATACGTATTTTCATTATACTTGTACTATTGGGCTCATTCCCGGCACAGATACTAATTACTAAAGGAACGCAACTCTCGCTTGCGAGTAATGCGGCAATTCTCACACTAAGTTTACCGGTGATAACGGCCTTATTTGCATTCCTTTTATTAAATGAGAAAATGAATAGGATCAGGTGGATAAGTTTTGGAATTGCAATGTTGGGTGTAGTACTTGTCTCAATAAACGATATTGAGAATTTAAATCTTGGATCAAAATATATGTTAGGAAATATCATTGTCGTTTTGGCGATTATAGGTAATGCATTTTATAATTCCGGAAGTAAAAAGATAATAGACCGGTTCACATCTGTGGAGATGGTCTTTTTTACTTATCTGTTTATGGTAATATTTCTTACTCCTTTGGTAATATATTTTGAACCGGATATTTTTAGTACAATTCCTTCATTTACCAAGCAGACGTGGATTGGCATATTATTGCTTACAATTTTTCATAACTTTCTATCCATGATTTTGTTTTTTAAAGCATTAAAAAAACTTGAAGCAATGCAGGTTGCCTTGTCCAACTATTTAATTCCTTTTTTTGGTATTCCTATTGCCGCAATTTGGCTAAAAGAAAAAGTGGGAATTATTACGATAATTGGTGGAGTATTGATCTTTGTCTCAACATTAATGGTTACAATGATAGATTATAAGATGAGAGATAAAGCCATTGTACATGGATAATTGAACTTTCATGAATGCAGAATGATATGGAACAAATAATAGATTGGGGGGTTATTGGCTCAGGAGGAATTGCAAGGAGAAGGACAATTCCGGAAGGGTTAATGAGGGCAGATAATACAAGATTAATATCCATTTATGATATTGATGATGATGTCAACAATGTTGTAGCGAATGAGTTTGGAGCTATTGCATGCAATAGCATCGAAAACCTTTTGGAAAGTGATATTGACGCTGTTTATATTGCTTCACCGGCATTTGCGCACTTTGACCATGTAGTGAAATGTGCTAAAGCAAAAAAAAATATTCTATGTGAAAAACCTCTGGGGATGACAACAAAGGAAACAGAACAAATGATGCAAATTTGCAAGGAATTCGGAGTTTTATTAAGGGTAGGATTTATGATGCCATTCCAATCACAACATCAAGCTGCTCTGAAACTAATACAGGAGGGTAAATTAGGTAAAATGGTTTACGGAAGAGCACAGCTTTCATGTTGGTATCCGCCTATCAAAGGGGCTTGGAGACAAGACCCTGCATTGGCAGGAGGAGGATCGTTGATGGATATGGGAGGGCATTGTATAGATCTATTAGAAATGTATTTTGGTAAAGTAAAAGAGGTAAGTTGCTTCATCAACAATAATCTGCATGACTATTCTTCAGAAGATAGTGCCGTCGCTACACTTTTTTTTGAAAGTGGAGCTATTGCTACTGTAGATACATTCTTTTGTATCCCCGATAATAGCAGTAAGAATATGCTGGAACTATATGGTTCAAAGGGGAGTATTATTGCTAAAAATACAATTGGACAGGGAGAATCAGGAGAGATGGTTGCCTTTATTAAAGATGATTACTCAGGGTACGATGCCGGACAAAGTAGGGAGGCAAACAATGGTTTTGTTATCAAACCTGAGCCAATAAATACTTACCTTTCTGAAATACATGAATTTAATACATTGATAAGAGAAAATAAATCACAACTTGATGAGAATAGAGGGTTAAGAAATCAATTAGTACTTACAGCATGTTATGAAGCGGCAAAAACCAAAAAAGTAATAAGCGTTAATTATACATAAATTATACATATCATTCAATGGAAAAAAAAATATTAGCCATTTTTGCCCATCCTGATGATGCAGAATTGATGTGTGCCGGCACATTGGCTTTGTTAAAGGATGAGGGATGGGAAATTCATATGGCAACAATGACTCCCGGAGACAAAGGCAGTGCTGTCTCTACCAGAGAAGAAATTGCATCCATTAGAAAACAGGAAGCTAAAAATGCAGCAAAATTAATTGGGGCTACTTACTATTGTGTTGGGCTTGAAGATTTATTCGTCTTTTATAATCAAGATTCTATAACAAGAGTTACGGCTCTGATACAAAAAATAAGACCATCTATCGTAATAACAGCCAGTCCGGTTGATTATATGGTAGATCATGAAATTACAAGTAGGATTGTGCATACAGCCTGTTTCTCGTGTGGAATTAAGAATTTGGAAACGGGCGAAATACCTTTCGAACCCACGCCTTACTTATATTATAGTGATGCTATGGAAGGAAAAGATAAATTTGGACAAGCCATTCAGCCAAGCATATACTGTGATATATCCACCACTATAGAAGTAAAAGAAAAGATGCTTGCATCGCACGAAAGTCAGAGAAACTGGTTGTTGGAACATCACAAGGTTGATGAATACATATTAGCTATGAAACGTTTTGCAGAAATTAAAGGAGAAGAGATCAATGTACAATATGCGGAAGGGTTCAGACAACATTTAGGACATGGTTTCCAACAAGAAAACATACTGAAAGAGATATTAAAAAATTATATAACATTAAAATAACAACAATTATGGCACGAAAAATGAGTATGCTAGCCCCGGAATGGTGGGACTTTACCACACTGGATGATGAGATTTTAAAAGATGCAGCCAAGTTAACGCCAAAAGATATGCTTGGCTTATCCAGAGAAGGATTCAAGGTGATCTTCTATGACACATTGGAAGATTTTTATCTTGCAGAAGCACTTGAGTATATAACTGCCTGGAAGCAAGCAACTGAAAGTGATCCTGTTGGTGTATGCGGCCCTGTTGGCCCAACAGAACAATTACCTTTGGTATCCCGTATCGTAAATGAGCTTGGATTAAATTTATTGAATGCACATTTTTGGGGAATGGATGAATGGATTGTGGATGGAAAAGAAATAAATCCAAACAATCCGATATCTTTTGAAAAAACCGACAGGGATTTACTTTTTAATCGCATCAGAAAAGAGCTTCGAATGCCGGAATCAAACATGCACTTCCCTAAAGCAAATACGACTGAATATATTAAAAGTTGGGAGAGTGGCGTTCGTTGTTCCCTGATGCAGGGAGGACAGGGAGATACCAAACATTGGGCGTTTAACGACCCTGTTAAAAGGCAAGGAAAATACAAAGATAATCCACCAACACCGGAAGAATTTCTGAAACTGACAACCCGTATTGTGAATTTGCACCCTATCACTTGTATGCAAAACGCCAGGACAAGTGCGGGAGGTGTTGTTACAGGAATTCCCAATCAAGCCGTTACGGTTGGACCTATTCAAACCTGGCAAGCCGAAAAAGTTTCCATCTGGCAAGCCGGGACACACGATAATCCTTTTGGACAAAGACTGACAGCTTTAATGATTGGTAAAAAAATTTTAGACAGCTCGGTTCCAATGTCTTTACTCGCAAATCACCCCAATGTTCAATTCAACTATTATAGAGGTGGCATTGGACATTGCGGAACAGAAATGCATTAAATCATCAACTACTCAACTTTCGCAAGTATTAGTTGTTATGCATCATAAGTTTGTTTACAACCCCATAGGGTTGGCCGCTCATTAAGACAGCCAAAACATCAGGAGTTCGTTGACATTTTGTTTACCTTGGAAGATTCATCGAGAAAGGGAAGTAATGGAATATTACATTGTTGCGTGAGATCAGCAGGATATATTTTTCTATGACGATTTCAGCCACCACTTACGAATATTCCAACTCTTCAGTCACAATGGAAACAGCATCCAATACGCGTAATTTTAAATCGCTTCGGATAAAGATAAGGGTCCACTCATAGAAAAGGATTTTGGCATTTAATCAATCTCCTGTGACAATCTCGAACGTTTCTGCTCCGGTTCTATACCTTGTCCGAGTGTCTTGTTCTAGATGCATCCGTATCGGTGATGCCGGTTGTGGTAGTTGCTGATATCCACTGCCTTACCCCTCATTTGCTCAAAACAAAAAAAGATGCGCGAAGCAAAAAAACGCTTTTCAATGCTATGGTTAAACTTCTCAATAACGCCATTGCACCAAGGTTCAGCAGGAGGAATAAAAACAGGTGTTATGCCATAGCAAAGCACTACTTTGAGCAACAACAGTCCCAAACTTCTGGAATGTTTGTTATTTCTCTGAAAAACAGTCTCTTGTCCATTTGCAGGAAATAGGGCAATTGGAAGCTGCTCCAAAGATCCACCAGGCAGGAGACAATGCTTCTAGCCGACTTGTTTTAATGGGATTAACACGCGCATATAGGGTATCCATGTCTATTACCGAGAAAAAGTGAAACTTAAAGCCGCCCTTCAGGTAACAAGGTCCGATTAAATCCATCTGCTGCACATTGATGAAGTTTGACGGGTATTCCGTGCTTTAACGCACCCTTGCGCTTAATTTGTTTTGCAGGTTGTTGCGCTTAATGACCCGGTTGATGGTAGAGGTCGGGGGCGTTTTTACGCCCATCGAATCCAGTTTGTAAGAAATACTGACGACTCCATTATGGTAATAAGGATTGGCTTCAAAATCCCGACAAATGTTGATTACCGCCGTTCCCGTTGCTTTCGTAAGGCGGCTGCGATTTAACTGCGAGCTTATTGCCTATACGGATAGGCCTTGCAAATGTAGAACAATGACTTGTTCCCTTAAAATTTCTTCTTCGTTCATAGTATTTTTTCACTACAAACAAAAAAACATAAACGATATGCCAAAGAACTTTTTGGGTTTTGGTAAACGAACTTGTGATACAAACCCTCAATCAAAGTGTAAACAAGCTTATGATATTTATCAAATAGGTCTCGTGAACTAACGACATGATGTTCAGCTGTTTTGTGAGGACACATACCACATGGTCTTGCTTTAAAAAAGAAAAGCTGTTTGAAGCACAGCAAGTTCTTTTCTTTTTTAAAGCAAGCGGCAGATGAGTCGCAAAAGCAGCGGGAATCGAGCATTGGTGCTAAATATAAAATCTAGCGAAACTTAAATCAATTATCTTTATTATCTCTAGATACTAGTTTTTCTTGGAATATTTCTTGTGTCCCAAATATAAAAAATGTTTAGCCAATCATTTTTCGAATAAAATGTTGGTTTGCCTCATAAAAAATTAATGGTTGCAACTGCTGCTTATTATGGACATTACTTACATCCTGAAGCTACATAAATATAGCAAGTTTTTGAAGATTCTAATGTTGCTGATCTTGGGAAAAAAGTGATGCTACAATCTACAGAAATTCTCTTAGAATCTATCCGAATAATTATTCAATCGAGAATTTAATATTTAGATTTCAGAACAAACATCTTAAAGACACTATTTATCGGGTCGGACAGGATTTACCAAGGAAATTAAGTCCAGACGATCGGTTTATGAAAATTATCTGTCTAGCAGAAAAAGAAAAAATTCATTTTTCCTGGATTTTAAAAGCTATGACATATGCATTTGTTTTTTGAGCAGTAGATGAAAAGGGGAATCAATCAAAGCAAGATTTGTTGTTTGATCAATATAAAGCAACATTAGTGGGTATTTTGAATTAAAAAACGATCTTTGAAATTATTGTATATCGCATAGTTAGGCATCTTTTTGAGCGTGACGATTTGAATTGAAAACTTGTTTTTGCTTTGCCCAAAAGCAAGAAACAATAAATCAAGGGAAATATATCTTCGCTCAACTTACAGATTTTCTACCTCGTCGGGTCTTTGACACTATTGTCTCAAGGTATGACGGAAATAAGAAAACCAGAACATTTACCTGTTGGAATCAGATGCTTTGCATGATCTTAGGTCAGCTCACAGCCCGTGATAGCATGTGGGACCTGATGCCTAGCCGGGAAGCTCATAACAAGAAGTATTACCATCTTGGATGGGCAAAAGCGTTACTCAGACCCATCTTGGTAAAGCTAAGCATAATAGGGATTACAGGATCTATGAAGAGTTCGCGTATGTTCTGATCAAAGAAGCTCGCAGTTCAGTCTACAAGGATGATTTTGAGGTCAAGGTAGACGGAAACGTTTATCCATAGATCTTTGTTTAAGTGTCTTCTGGTGGACGGAATTCCGTAAATACAAGGGCGGCATTAAGCTGCATACCCTCCACGACGTTAAGACATCTATTCCATCTCTTGTGCTTATAACAAGCGCGAAAGTTCACGATGTAAACATGTACATCCCTGAAGTCATATTCGGAAAAGCTCCGTAGAGTAAAATATTATGATGCCGAAACCAATAAAGGATTCATCTTCATAACGAACAATATAAAACTAACTGCTTTGGATATTGCATTGTTATACAAGAAGCGTTGGCTGGTGGAATTGTTCTTTAAATGGATAAAACAGCATTTAAGAATAAAGCCCTTCTGGGGTACAACCATAAATGCTGTGAAGATCCCAGCTTTATTGTGCAATCATCACATATTGCATGGTGACCACAGTTAGATAACAAACTGAAAGTAGACCGTTCAATCTACGAATTAAAAATCGACGGAGTCAAATTTTACAGATTCTCAGTTTCTCTCTACTTGACAAGTCTCCTGTAAAAGAGATACTTAACAAAAGCAATTACAAAAATGTCAAAAAACTCAATTATAAACAATTAAAAATCAAGTGGATCTAAGTGTCCATTTATGAATTAGACTAATAAAAAAACAAATTTCAAATAAAGTAACATTATTTATTAAAGTAAAATATGATGACCATTGGAGTTCCTAAAGAGATTATGAAGGGAGAAGCCCGTGTAGCTGTTACTCCCGAAACCGTGAATAAATTGTGCAGAGAAGGTATGGAGGTTCTTCTAGAAACGGGTGCAGGAGTAAACTCTCATTATTATGATGAACAGTATGAAGAAGCGGGAGCTAAGCTTCTTTCTTATCCCGATGAGATTTATGAAAGAGCCGATTTAATTCTGAAAGTAAAAGAACCTCTTTTCAATGAAAATGTTGGCAAACATGAAGTGAATATGATGCATGAGGGGCAAGTTCTCATCACTTTTATCCATCCTGCTTCACCGGTCAACCATGAAATGGTGAAGAAAATGGCTCTTGCAGGTGTTACAGGTCTGACATTAGATGGCATTCCCAGAATCTCACGTGCTCAGAATATGGATGCACTCACTTCTATGAGTACCTGCGCCGGTTATAAGGGTATGATTATGGCGGCAAACGATCTCTCCTATTTCATGCCACAAATGTTCACAGCTGTGGGAATGCTTAAGCCTGCCAATGTGCTTGTGATAGGTGTAGGGGTTGCTGGATTACAAGCACTTGCTACAGCAAAACGGTTGGGCGCTATTACCTATGCTATGGACATCCGTCCTGCTGCATCGGAGCAAGCAAAAAGCCTTGGTGCCATAGCAATAGAATCTGGCGTACCCGAAGAAATTGCTATTGGGGACGGTGGTTATGCACAAAAAATCCCTGAGGAGTGGATTAAAAGAGAAAGAGATGAGATAAAGAAAGTGCTGAAAAATATGGATATTGTCTTTCTGAGTGCACTCATACCGGGAAAAATTGCCCCCATCCTCATTACAGAAGAGATGGCGAAAGAGATGCGGAACGGTTCAGTTATTGTTGATGTATCCATTGATCAGGGCGGAAACTGTGAAATTACACCTGCAGGAAAGAAAGAAGTGAAACACAATATTACTATTAGTGGAATTAAAAATATTCCAGGACTTATCCCTAGCAGCTCCACATGGATGTTTGCAAACAACGTTTATAATCTTGTAAGCTATCTTGTAAGAAATGGTGATATCTTCCTTGATATGAATGATGATATTATAAAATCCATCCTAGTTACCCATAACGGAAAAGTAATACACGAAGGTGCACGTGAAGCTATGGGGTTAGATTAGTTGAAACATGTTAGTTAAATAACTCTGACAATCAATTAATCTCCTATCGTCAATTTGTAAATTCAAAAACATTTCTCATATGAATCCTCTTTATCTATTATTTGTATTTATTGCCTCGAGCATTCTGGGCTATCTAATTATAAAAAATGTTCCAAGTCTTTTGCATACACCTCTTATGTCAGGTATGAACGCACTTTCGGGTATTACAATCCTAGGTGCTGTGACTGCAACTGGTCTCTCGGTCTCAACCGTCAATAATGATAAGGTTTTTATTGGCCTTTTATTAGGTGGAATAGCTATAATGGCAGCTGCAGTGAATATAGTAGGTGGTTTTGGAGTTACTCACAAAATGTTGAAAATGTTTGATAAAAAGGAAAAGATAGCATGAGTAATACATTATACTTTATTCTTTGCGGTCTCCTGTCTGTGAGCGTACTGTTTGGCATTTCACTCATGGTAAAAGTGAAAACTGCTGTCGCTGGTAATTTTATCAACGCTACTTCCCTTTTTTTGGGTATTGTCATCACAATGATACATAATAATATCTTTTCGGTATGGAGTACCTTTCTGTTCATGATGGCAGGGATCATTATTGGGAGTACACTCTCCCTTCGGGTGAAAATGATTCAGATGCCACAGTACGTAGCATTGTTCAATGGTATAGGAGGGCTTGCTTCAGCCTTAGTGGGCGTACTCTCATTTTTGGGTATAGGTACGACAGAATCTAACTATCCTAATTTTATAAAGGTTACGTCTTTTTTAGCTGTCTCAATCGGACTGATTACTCTTACAGGTAGTCTTGTGGCTGCAGGGAAGTTGCATAAACTTTTTTCACAGAAACCTGTGAAATGGAAATTTCATTCTGAAATCCTAAACATTTGTTTGTTAATTTTAATGGCTGTCACTTTCGGCATCTCCTTTGCCGATGTGATACCTTATGGAATTATAATTTTGTTGATTGTAAGTGTTTTTGTCAGTTCTCTCTTTGGTGGAGCTTTTGCCATACGAGTGGGTGGAGCTGATATGCCTATTACCATATCACTGCTCAACTCACTGAGTGGAGTCGCGGGAGCGATTGCCGGAATGGCTGTGAATGATTTGATGCTTGTGTCGGTAGGTGGTATAGTGGGTGCCTCAGGGTTATTTCTGACACAAATTATGTGCAAATCTATGAACAGAAGCCTTAGAGAAATCCTCATAGGTAATACATCAGTTGTTGGGAAGAAACCCACAGATAAAATGAATCATGCTACTGACGTTTTGGAAACAAATGCTGAAACAAATGTTTCTGTGGTGGAGTTACGGAGAAACGAATTAACAAACAATTGTGATTCTTCAGCAAAACATAGTATCAAAGAAACGATAATAACTAGTCGAGTAGCTGTGAAAAGCGACCCTGGTGAAATACTTAATTCTGCAAAATCGGTCATCATTGTTCCCGGATATGGTATGGCGTTAGCGCAAGCTCAACACCTAGTACGAGAGCTATCTGATGAGATGGAAGCAAACGGGGCTGAAGTGAAATTTGCCATTCATCCTGTTGCCGGACGTATGCCGGGGCATATGAATGTTCTTCTGGCTGAAGTAGATGTACCATATGAGAAATTATATGAAATGGATTCAGTGAATGACCAATTCGCATCAACAGATTTAGTGATTGTGGTCGGTGCAAATGATGTAATCAATCCGGCAGCAAGAGAGGCAGCCGATACACCCATATATGGAATGCCTGTGCTTAATGTCGATCATGCTAAAGTAATCTTTATCTGCAACTATGATCTCAATCCTGGTTATGCTGGTGTAGATAACCCTCTTTATACACGTTCAAACGGAGTGCATCTTTTCCTAGGTGATGCCAATGATTCACTTAATGAAATCATTGGGAAATTACATCAACTTTAACGGGTTAAAATTATAATTACCACCGAATCTTAGACAACAGGTTGTCTTAACCTGAAAATAGTTGACTCTTAAAAAAAGAATCAATGATGGGAAAAGTAAACAACAACAGTTATTATGAAATCATCGCAAGTACTATGATAAAACGGTCAGGATGTATTTTGAAGAAGGGTTTGGGTATCGTCGAATCAGCAAGTTAATTCCCGTAGCAGTGACCACATTAGCGAGATGGTGTGGTACCTTTGCAAAAGGAAACGGGATCACTATGGAAATGAAGGTACTCAGGAAGAAAAGCCCTGCACCGTTGGAGCCTGACATCGCAGGAGTTGCAGACAATGCCGCGTCGCTCAAAGCAGAAGTGTCACGACTGAGGACGACATTTAAGCTGTAACAACTGCGAGCAGATGCATTTGACACGATGACCGATGCTGCTGAAGCAAGGTTCAACATACCAATAAGAAAAAAAGCTGGCGCCAAACAGTGATCAACCTGCATGCAAAATCCAGGCGGGATTACCCAGTTGAAGGACTTTGTATCCTGTTTGGCAGAACAAAGCAGGCCTATTACAAGTTCAAGGAAGGGGTGATAGCTCTTCGCATTGCCCGTGAATGCCTTGCAGTAGATTTTATAAAGGAAATCCGTTTAAGGAATCACGGCATTGGCGGGTTGAAACTCTGGTGCATGTACCGACGCAAGGTTACCGGAAAAGAGGCCCTGGGCAGTGACCGTTTCCTGGAGGTATACCGCAGGAACGGGTTAAAGTTGCGTAACAAGGCGTGCAAGCCCGGTACAACGGATTCCACTCACGGTCTTCCAACGTATGCGAACCTGATCAGGGAATTCATACCCGCAGGCCCCAATCAATTATGGGTAAGTGATATCACATACATTACGATTTTCCGGAGTGGAGGCGGGTATTTTTTCTGTTACCTGACAGTCATCATGGATGCCTATACGAAGGAAATCAAGGGATACAATATAGGAGACAGCCTGGACACCAGGAACTCGATCCTTGCTCTTGAAATGGCGTTACAGAGTCTTAACAGAGGATCGACATGAGGAAGCAAACCACCTGATCCATCATTCAGACAGAGGAGTTCAATACGCAAGTAGCAAATATATCGGTATTCTGACCGGAAGAGGGATAAGAATAAGCATGACCGAGACAAAAAATCCCCGGGAGAATCCACAGGAAGAACGGATTCATGGAACCATCAAGAACGAAATCCTTCGGGAATGCAAGTTTCACAACATCGATGAAGCCGAAGAGGCTGTAAACAGGGCAGTTGATTTTTACAACAATGAAAGACCTCACATGGGTGTCGGTATGAGGACACCGGCACAAGCATCAAAGTCGGCTGAGGAAAGAAAGTTGAAATGGAGAAGTTATCGGGAGCAGGCAATAAAAAGAAAATTAGTGATGAATCACACTAAAATAGTTTACCTTTGGATATCGGTTCAGGTTCATCCTGAAGATTTTCTCCAAAGTCAACCAGTTGTAGCGATAAAGTAAACCCTCCTCAGGGATAGTAAATAATAGTCAATGATATTAGGTAATAAGCAAGAAACGGAGTTAACTTTATCCAGGGAAAAAGATAAAAACAGTCAACCAAAATCAGGATAATACAATTGTTGCCATTATTGATGCACTGTGACTACCAATTTTGTTGTACTTCTAATTTCTTGTTACACATGGACAATGACTTGACCTCGCGGGTGGATACTCCAAACTTTTTCTCACTTTTTTTGCCCTGTTCATCTATAATGCACATGAATATGCTATCTTTGTGGACGTCAAGGCCGCATACAGTTCTCA
>ENA-UOOE01000925-UOOE01000925.1-fermentation-metagenome-genome-assembly--contig:-NODE-925-length-26458-cov-3.082604_pt1 | contig 26458 bp, 20 predicted proteins | sample MGYA00245776_ERZ724021 | MGnify/ENA primary metagenome ERZ724021 (study PRJEB28704, sample SAMN03018321) | fermentation metagenome | biome: anthropogenic terrestrial biome; feature: soil; material... | reverse complement strand
TTTAACAGCGATGGTCTTAGCATTCAAGCGTTCTTATGGCCCTTTGGGAAACAGTTTTCTGCGGGATGTAGTGTTCCCCTCGTTTCTTGCAACACAGCTGCATTTTTATCCCTAAGATTTGGATCTTAGGGATTTTAAATATCTAAACCGAACAATATACCCAAATAACCCCCGCTTGCATAACTTGATGCAAATTGATACGATGTAACTAATAACGCATTTTCGAGCAAGGTCTTGAAAACATAAGCTGTAGTGGGAAATACTAAAGGTGGATTTTAATGAGCAAGAAGTAAAAATAGCGTGGTCATTTCTGTAAAGAATGTGGTGGGAACTTGCCAAACTAAAAATTTACGGGGAAGAAGACGTCATATCTGCAAAGATGCCAATCATCGCCACCTAAAATGGCTAAAATAGTATTTCAAGACTAACACGACAATAACCCAAGCAAGGAAGAAATTGGCATCATTTCGCTCTAGAGGATCTCACACTTTTTTCAGTGGAATCATACATACAACAAACCCGAGAGATGTTGAGAGCAGGATCACAGAGCGCACAAAAGCAAGCTACGTCGTTCATTATGGTGGACTGATGGTAGATATGGATCCCATTACTAGTATAGCTATCTTATGGCACTGATAGTTGCTAACCCTCTTTAGCTGCAGGCCTTCTTATTGGTCAATAAATAATCCTAGCTGACGCTGCGATGGGAGATTGAAAGAATGCTGCGTGTTAAGTATTGCATTAGTCTTTATATATGCAAAAATACAAACTAGAATTTGACATGAGGATTCCTGCCAAGAACTTCGGCTTTGCCAATAAGATCCAATCCGTGCCTTGACGCTGTATATTATTGGAGGCAAGGATGCGAGACTTTAGAAAAGAAGAAGGGTTATTTGGGCTTGTCAAGAATATAATAATGATGTGAGATCCTGAAAGAGGAGTCAAAAATTACATGTCAAGCAGACTTTATTCATCCACAATGACAGGAGAGCCGTTTCTTTATTTTGAATTCAAACAGGTTGCCAAACTTAAAATGTTAGGGCTATCAGACAAAGAGATTAGAGATAAGGTCAAAGCAGAGAACCTTTTTCAATACAAAACCGGAAAAAGTGTAAATAAGGTCTTGCCCGCAGTTATGAGAAGGGTAGCAATTTTGGATTCCACTTTACTTAAGCTGTGTATTAGTGGATATGTCCAAACCAGCAAACTCATAGTTCTATACAGTATCGCTAAAACCAACCGTCTCTTTTACGATTTTCTACGGGAAACCTATGGAGAAAAGCTGCTTCTAGGAGAGCTAAGACTTCAGAGACGAGATCTTAATCGTTTTTTCACTAGCAAAGCAGAACAAAATGAGAATGTTGCTCAGTGGACAGAAAATACAATTGCTAAGCTAAAGCAAGTTTTTACAAAAATCTTGCTGGATGCAGGCCTGATGAGTGAAAAATACGAACTTACACCACCTATTATAGAAGCTCCCCTTGAGGATCATCTCAAGCAAAGAGGAGAGAGGCAATTTCTCAGTATGATCACAGGAGGAATAAAGTGTTGGACATCCATGAAAGATTAGATAAAATCTTAGATCTAATCCAAGGGGAGTCGTTTTTAGCAGGCAAGGGCCTAGGAAACGACATCGGTTTTTATATCTTCGATTATGATCCTAAAGAAGAACTAGTTGTCAGAGACCATGTTAAGTTTTTAAAGGACAAGCTCAATACCAACACCTCACCTACCAAGATCATCGAATTTGATCTCTATGAGCTGCTCCTTGGGATCTTAAAAAGCGAAAGAGTGCTCGAACAGATAGCTAATTTAGAAGCTGAAAGGGGATCAGAATACATTTTAGAAGCAATCCGCGATCTTGCAAGTCCCGAGGTTTATGTAAGTTTGATTGATGGAAAGACAGAAGAATCTCAAATAGTGTTTTTAACAGGCATAGGTAAAGTCTGGCCTATTGTGCGCTCCCACAATATTTTAAATAACTTACATCATATACTTGAGAACATTCCAGTTGTCATGTTTTTCCCTGGCATCTTTGATGGCACAGGTCTGCGCCTGTTTGGTAAAATAGATGATGACAATTATTATCGTGCCTTTCCCCTGGTGGCTAAGTAGGGAGGAGTAGCAGCATGGAAATTCGCTCAATGTTTCAAAAACCAATTGAAAGAGATATTCAAGGGGTAATCAAGGTAACACAAACAGACCAAGAAAATACGCTCCAAGAGCTCAGTGAATATGTTGTTACTAAAGAGCTTGCCAGACACTTTAGTACCTTTTTTCAGGCCTATCAAAAAGGAATTAGCAGTTACACTGATCAGATGGGTGTTTGGATTTCAGGCTTTTTTGGCTCAGGTAAGAGCCATTTCCTCAAGATCTTATCCTATTTGTTAGAGAACAAACAAGTGGGAGATAGAAGAGCTGTTGATTTTTTCGAGGACAAGATCAGCGATCCCCTAGTTTTGGCAAATATTAAACGTGCTGGGGAAGTGCCTACAGATGTTATGCTCTTCAATATTGATTCCAAGAGCATCTACAACACAAAAAATACCAAAGAGGCGATTATCCAAGTTTTCTATAAAGTCTTCTATGAGATGCAGGGTTTTTATGGGGATAAACCCTGGATTGCTGAAATGGAAAGCCAGCTGGAGAGAGAAGGACTTTATCCTGCTTTCAAAGCTACCATGAAAGAACTCACTGGAATCCAGTGGGAGGAGGGAAGACGAAGAGTACTCTTTGATCGAGATAAAGTTGTAGAAGCCCTGGTGCGGGTACGGGGGATGAGTCAGGAATCAGCCAAAGATTGGTTTAACAGGGGCGATGAGAATATTTCTTTAAGCGTTGAAAACTTTGCCCGGAGCGTAAAGGAATACATAGATAAAAAAGGCAATAACCACCATGTTGTTTTTCTAGTAGACGAAATGGGCCAGTATATTGGTGATAATACCCAGATGATGCTCAATTTGCAAACAGTTGTGGAGGATTTGGGGGCTTATTGCCGTGGCAGGGCCTGGGTCCTCGTTACCTCCCAGGAGGATATCGACTCTATAGTTAAGATGGACGTTACAGGTAGGGACTTTTCTAAGATTCAAGGTAGGTTCAACACCAGACTCAGTCTCTCCAGCGCTAATGTTGATGAGGTAATCAAGCGACGTCTTCTTGAAAAGACCCAGGTAGCTCACCAGACTCTGGACCTTCTCTACAGGGATAAAAGTGCAGTTTTACGGAACCTAATTACCTTCAGTCAAGGAACCGCAGAGATGAAAAATTATGCTGATGCAAGTGATTTCAGCGAGGTTTATCCCTTCGTTCCCTACCAGTTCAATCTTCTGCAAAAGGTACTCACCTCTATCAGACAGCAAGGAGCCTCGGGTAAACATCTAAGTGAAGGCGAGCGTTCACTACTCGGTGCCTTCCAATTTGCAGCTAAGCAGTATTTAGCAAGCTCGCTTGGTGCACTGATCCCTTTTGCTTGTTTCTACGATTCCATAGAAGATTTTTTAGAGTCAGCTGTGAGCAGAGTTATCGCGCAAGCAAAAGAGAATAGCAATCTCAATAGCTATGATGTTGAGGTGCTTAAACTGCTTTTCTTAATAAAACATCTCAAAGAGATGCCAGCGCAAGTAGAAAATTTGGTAACTTTAATGGTAACAAGTATAGACGAGGATAAGCTTGCCCTGAAGAAAAAGATTGAGCAGTCTTTGCGCAAACTAGTAGGGGAGACCCTTGTGCAGAAGAATGGAGACTTTTATATTTTCCTCACTGACGAAGAACAAAATATCAATCGCGAGATTAAGCGGGTTAGTATTGATCCCCACACAATTACCAGCAGCGTCGGTGAGTTAATTTTCGATGAGATCTACCAAAACAATCGTTACCAATATAATTCTGAGTATAGCTTTTCTTTCAATCAGCGCATAGATGATCGCGGTCGAGGCGTTCAAGATGCTCAAATCTCCATCAATATTATCACTCCCTATTACGATGGTTACGCAGAGCTGGGAGATGAAGATTGCAAGCTTAAATCCTTTGATGGAACCTCTGTAATCGTAAAGTTGCCAGCGGCTGATGATTTTCTCGAGGAGATCGTAGATATCCTCAAGATTGAAACCTACATCACTAGAAATGCCTCTGCTCGACAGGCAAAACATATTATCGAAATTATTAATGGTAAAATGCAGGAATTGGTGGGTAGAAAGAGCAGAGCAAGAACCCTTTTAGAAGCAAGCCTCAGTCAGGCAGATATTTATATAAAAGGTGAGAAGCGAGAGATTACCACCAAGCTGCCTAAGGAAAAAATCGAGAGAGCATTTAAGATTTTAGTGGAAGGAATCTATAGCAAGCTAGACTATATTAATAAGAGCATCAAGACCAATAGCGATCTGGCACAAATCTTAACTGAGAATAAAAGAGAAATGGTTTTAGGCAATCAAGAGATCAATCAACTAGCTTTAGATGAAGTATTAGCCTATATTGCTCAGAACGATGACCGTAATTTCAAAACTTCCATGAAAATGGTGATCAATCGTTTTTCTGCTATTCCCTACGGTTGGAAGGAACTAGATATCGCAGCTGTAGTGGCTAGTTTATTCAAAGCTCAAGAAATAAAACTGCAGTATTGTGGCGAATATCTAAGTGCACACCAGAGGGAACTACTGGGTTATTTAACCAAAAGAACCGAAGTTGACAAGCTAATTATCACCAAACGCATTCAGCTTTCCCCGGAACTTATTTCCACTGCTAGAAGCATCGGTAGAGCTGTTTTTGGGCGTGCTTCATTACCCCAAGATGAAGATAGCTTAATGCTAGCGCTCAAAGAAGAAATTTCCCTGAAACTCCAATTGCTAGCTCAACATGAGGTTTATTATCGTGAGGTTGCTTATCCTGGCAAACGTGTACTGCTGAAAAGCCGCGCACTGCTTGAAAAACTCCTTTCTCAAAGGGAACCGTCTTCTTTTTATCAGCTCCTCGGAGAGAAGAAGGAAGAGCTCTCAGAGCTGCTCCGCGAGTTTGAGGATGTAGAAGGATTTTTTAAAAATCAAAAAAGACATTTTGATGATGCCCTGAGGATTCTTGCTTTATATCAAGAGAATGAAGAATATATAGCAGCTAAGGGTGAGATCGCCGGGATAGTCAAACAGATTGAACAGGTTGTTGAATCCCCGAGACCCTATTCCCAAATAACACAGCTTCCAGGTTTGAGAGAAAAGTTTAATGAAAGGTTTATTTTATTACTAGAGAAGGAAGCACAACCAATAAAAGAAGGTATAGAGCAGGATTATCAGGAGATCTGTAGGCTTATAGATAAATACGAGTTTGAAGCTTCATTTGCCGATAAACTTCGAGCTCCCTTTCGGGATCTACTGCAGAGAATCGAGACAGTAGATAATTTTTATAAAGCCGTTGCTATGGCCACACAATCTCGGAATTTAAAGCAGAGATCATTGGATCTTATCAATCAGCAATTAGCCCAGGAGGCGTCTGATGCGTTTGAGGAAAAGCCTAGCGCCAAAAGGATTAAATCCATCAGACTGCAGGATCTTATCGGCTCTACTGTGGTGATAAAAAATGAGGCTGATCTTGATAAATTCATCGTTGAACTAGCGACTAAGCTTAAAGCTTACTATCGCGATGATGTTGAGATAATTCTTTCCTAACTGGAGGTATTTGAATGAACAAAAGAGCAATTAGGGAATTTGCAGTTGCTGCTAGAAAAAAATTAATTGAGCAAGTTACGCAGAAAGCATTCGAAATCGGGATCGGCGCGGATCAGATCCTCCCCCTTGAGGAAGTTGGTGGTTATCTTATCTTAAGAGGTCAGCCCCAAAGCAAGGTTTTTGCACAGCAGCGGGATCAGTTAATTGAAGAAATAAAGACCAAAGGTTACCAGCAGGTGATGGAAGAGGTAGCCTATCTTTGGTTCAACCGCTTTATTGCGTTGCGTTTTATGGAAGTGAATAATTATCTGCCGTCTGGAATTAGGGTGCTTTCTTCGAGCGATCCGGGCCGGGTAGAGCCAGATCTGATTCGCGAAGCACTCAATGTTGATCTAGGACTTGATAAAAATGTGATCTATGAGTATCTTGATGCCAATGATAACGAGGGGCTTTTTAAAAACTTGTTGATCCACCAGTGCAATGCACTCAATAAGATTCTCCCCTTCCTTTTTGAAAGGCTGGATAATTATACTGAGCTTCTCTTTCCCAGCAATCTCTTAGAGGAAGGCTCGGTGATCCGCGAGCTGGTTACCAGCATTCCCCAGGAGGATTGGCAAGAAGTTGAGATTATCGGTTGGCTTTATCAGTACTATGTTTCAGAGAAAAAAGATGAGGTATTTGCTGGCCTGAAGAAAAATAAGAAGATCACCAAGGAAAACATTCCTGCTGCAACTCAGCTTTTTACGCCAAAGTGGATTGTGCAATATCTGGTAGAGAACTCTTTAGGCAGAATGTGGCTAGAGTCGAATCCCGACTCAAAGCTTCAGTCCCAGATGCCTTATTATTTGGAACCTCGAGAGCAAGACGAAGAAGTAAAGAAGCAGCTGGAAACTCTGCGCGCTAACCTAGAGCCAGAGGAGATAACTCTGATGGATCCGGCCTGTGGTTCAGGGCATATCTTAGTCTATGCCTTTGATGTATTTTATGAGATCTATCAGGAACGGGGCTATTTGGCTCGAGAGATACCAAGGTTAATCTTGGAGCACAATTTATTTGGTCTTGAGATCGATGACAGGGCTGCTCAACTGGCCTCTTTCGCTCTGTTGATGAAAGCTCGGAGTAAGTCTCAATCCGTATTTGAGCAAGAGCTGCAGTTGAATATCGTTTCGATCCAGGAAAGTAACAACCTGGATCTAGAAAGAATTGCTGGACAGTTAAGTAAGCCACAAGTAAAAGAGCTTAGAGACTTTCTGCGCTTTTACAAGGATGCAAAAGATTATGGATCAATTCTAGAGCCCAATCCCGCTCTAATAGAGCCTGTCCAAAAGATCATCTCTACCTTAGAACAGCAAGGGAACTATTTGTTTGCCCAAATCCAAGAGGGCGATTTAGTTTGTTTGCGCAAGCTCCTTGCCCAAACAAAATTGTTGACGCAAAAATATGATCTGGTCATTACCAATCCTCCATATATGGGCAATAGGGGAATGAATCCTGAGTTGTCTAAGTTTGTAAAGAAGAACTATCCATTATCGAAAAGAGACTTATTTGCCATCTTCATGGAAAGGTCTCTGCTCATGACAAAGCCAGGAAAATTCATGGCCACAATCAATCAGCATTCATGGATGTTTATCAGTACTTATGAGGAGCTTCGTTTGAAAGTCCTAGATACTACTTTTATCGATTCGATGCTGCATCTGGGACCGCGTGCCTTTGAGGATATTGGCGGTGAAAAGGTCCAAAGCACTGCCTTTGTACTGAGAAACACAGCAGTTGGTGGTTATAGAGGTCTTTACTCTAGGCTAGTTGATGAAAATGCTGAGGGTAAGGAAAAAGCTTTTCTAAAGAAAGATAAGTTATATACCTTTGAGCAACAGCAGTTTGGTAATATAGCAGGCTCGCCAATTGCATATTGGGCGTCTGATAAAGTAGTATCTATCTTCAAAGAGAGCCCCAAACTTGAAAGTTTAGCAGAAGTACAAGTTGGTTTGTTTACCTGCAATAATGATTACTTTCTTAAATTATGGTTTGAGGTTGATTTCCTCAATTTACAGACCCGTGCGGCCTCTACAAGAGAAGCAAAGGAAAGTAACCGGAAATGGTTTCCCTATAACAAGGGAGGGGCTTTTCGGAAATGGTATGGAAATCAGGAGTACGTAGTTAACTTTGCAAACTCAGGTGCGGAAATAGCGGCATACCGTGAGGCAAGAGGCCAATCTAGGTCTTTGCCTGGAAGTGATTTTTATTTTCAGGAAGGGATCACCTGGTCTTTTGTGAGCTCGTCAAATTTTGGGGTGCGCTATACACCCAAAGGCTTTGTTTTTGATGTTGCTGGCTCTTCTTTATTCCCACCTCAAAAGGAAATCATCTATTTTACAGCCTTTTTAACGAGCAAGCTTGCGTTTTCCCTATTGGGATGCCTAAACCCAACACTTAATTTCCAAGCCGGCAATGTCCGTTCCCTGCCGATAATCGTTGATGAAAAAAGGAAAGAAGTTATTGATGATTTGGCAAAGCAGTGTATTGAGATCTCCAAGCGTGACTGGGACTCTTTTGAAACATCCTGGAACTTTACCCAGCACCCTCTGCTTGGCCATCGCAAAGGTGCAACCACAATCAAAGAAGCCTTCGCTAACTGGGAAAAGCATGCAGAGGAACAGTTCTCTAAACTTAAAGCCCATGAAGAGGAACTAAACCAGCTGTTCATTGAGATCTACGGCCTAGAAGACGAACTAACACCAGACGTGCCAGATGCAGACGTTACAGTTAGCAAAGCGGATCGGGAAAGAGATATCAAATCATTCATCTCCTATGCAGTGGGCTGCATGATGGGAAGATACTCATTAGCTGAAGAAGGACTCGTCTATGCTGGCGGCGATTTTGAGCCAGAACGCTATCGGACCTTTCTACCTTCGCAAGATGGCATTATCCCCCTAACAGCTGGAGACTATTTCGCTGATGATATTGTTGAGCGCTTTGTGGAGTTTGTTCGGGTTACCTTTGGCGAAGCAACTCTGTGGGAAAACCTCGAATATATCGCAGACACCCTCGACAAGCGCAGAACAGAGGGCCCGCGGGAGTGCATCAGAAGGTACTTCCTCAAAGACTTCTATAAAGATCATGTCAAGACCTATCAGAAAAGACCGATCTACTGGCTCTTTAGATCAGAGAACGAAACCTTCAATGCTCTGGTTTATCTTCACAGATACGATCAAGATACAGTAGCGAGAGTGCGCACAGATTATCTTCATAAACTACAAGATAAGCTGATAGCAGAACAATCAGGACTCGTTCAGCTGCAGTATACAGACTTGCCTGGGGGAGAGAAAACGAAGATAGAGCGACGCCTTGGGGAATTGGAAAGGGAACTAGCGGACCTGATAAAATATGATGAGGAGATCCACCACCTTGCTGATAGGCGCCTTGAGCTAGACCTAGATGATGGAGTAGCTACGAACTATGCTAAGTTTGAAGATGTGTTAGCTAAAATGTAGGTGAAAAAATGAATGTGGAGCAAATAAAACGTACACTAGAAGAAAAGTTCGTAGAGCCTCAGAAGCCGGGAGCAAAGCGTCATTTGATCTTCTGGTATGATCCCGAGGCCGAGTTTTTAGATGAGATAGAGCATCTTTCTCTAGAAAATGCCAAGCTCTGGAGGCTAGAGGAGAACAATAACTTTCTCACAAAATATACCCTTGAAGTTCTCGATCCTGATTCCAACTACTTAATCTACTCACCCTATCCGAAGCCAACTGAATACAGCAATTGGCTCTTGGATACATTGTTGTATTCAACGGAGTTTAACGCCGATAAGGTCACTTTGATTATGACAAATTTGGGGGTAATAGGAGAATTGCTAAGACCCCTCTTCAGGAAATATGAAAAATTCTTCAACAGCAAAGAGCGTACTGCGAGATTCTCTGAACTGATCGGCGATTATCATGACGAAGAGCGCATAAATAAAGCTATTTTGGCAGTTTTGGCAAAGCAAAGATCACTCAACTTTGAGGACACATTGCGAGCAATTTTGATCGACTCCCTGGAAGAGGAAACCAACACGATTTGGGAGCAGATTGTAAAATTTGGAGATCTAGATACGTTTTGGCAACTGGTAGAGGAGGAATACAATTATACCGGTGAAAAAAGGTTAAAATCCTTATTGCTCGCGATCATAGTAACAACTTTGGGTAGTGTGGTTCAGGGAGAGCTTCCTGATGCTTGGAAGAAATTTGAAACCAACAATGCAAACTGTATTGTCTTCCTAGATCACTTTATGAACCACAAGCATGATTCTAAAAGATATGACAAATATGCAGATGAAGTAGAAGCGGAGCTTCATCTTAGAGAGTACCTTAAGAGCTGGAAGCTAGAAGATTATCAGAGAGCAGATCTCCTCCGAGCTTTTGACGAAGCTGTGATCAGGAGTCTCTTAGATAGTCTCCACGGTGGTGGCCAGGAATATCTGAAATATAAAGAACTAATCCGGAGCAGAAGGACCTCACATTTCTACCCTGAATTTGAAAATGTTTATAGTGCCATCTATTGGGCAATCCAGATGCTTGAATTCAAAGATAAGTATCGCACAGGGATTCCCGCTGTGGAGTCAAAAGAGTTCTTGCAACGCTATACGGAAGAATATTTCCAAATGGATCAGGCCTACCGTAAGTTTTGTTTTGCTTATAGCAAAGCTAGCAGAGAAATCCTCAAACAATTGAATGAGGAAATGGAAAACCTCTATACAGACTGGTTTTTGCAAGAGCTCTCTGTTAAGTGGTCAGAAGTTGTAGCGGAAGAGAGAGCTAACTGGTGGCCTATAGCAGAGATAGAACAACAAATGAACTTTTATCGTTATTTATTGCAACCCTTGCTAAATAAAAACGAGCGCGTGTTTGTGATTATTTCTGATGCTCTGCGTTTTGAGGCAGCCCAAGAACTAGCGCAAAAAATAAATACAACATTTAGGGGAACTACTAGTCTCTCAGCCATGCAAGGAGTTATCCCCTCATACACACAGCTTGGCATGGCTGCCCTGTTGCCCCATAGCAAGTTAGAGCTAAGCGGCGAGAGAATCATAGTTGACGGTAATAATGCAGCTAGTTTTGACGATCGGCTAAAAATCTTGACAGCTAATCTCAAGACAGCTACTGCAATGAAATTAGAAGAGCTACTGACGATGGATCGTAACAGCATACGAGATACCTTCCGAGACAAAAAACTTGTCTACATCTATCATAACAATATCGACGCTACAGGAGACGACAGAGCAACAGAAGCTCGCGTCTTTACTGCAGTGGAGGATACTTTTACGGAAATTATGGCTGCAGTTGAACTTATAACCAAAAGCCTCAATACTGCAGAAGTCTATATCACTGCAGATCATGGTTTTCTCTACAGAAGAAGCCCCCTCGACGAGAGCGATAAAACAAAAGCAGGGGACAGAGAAAGGCCGCTAATTGCGAAAAGGCGCTTTTTTGTCTATGAGCAGCCCGCTACGATGCCAGGCACTATCGGCATTAAGCTTGATTATATCTTTGGCAAAGATAGCAACCTAACTGCCGTGGTTCCTAGGGCCAATAATCGTTTTAAGACCCAGGGTGGTGGACAAAACTATGTTCATGGTGGCGCCAGCCTCCAGGAGATCGTAATTCCACTTATTAAATACAAACGCGGCAGTAGGGTCGAGCGGAGAAGTCAGGTAACAAAAGTTGATGTGAGACTGACAAGCTCCGTTAACAGAATTACAAACAGCATTTTCAGCCTGGATTTTTTCCAAAGCGAAAAGATCGCTGATAAAAAAATTCCGCGGACATTGAAGATTTATTTCATTGATGATAAGGACAATAAGATTTCAAATGAAGGTGTGATCATAGCGGATTTAACCTCAGATCATCCTGGGGAAAGAATGTTTAGGCTCTCCTTTACCTTAAAAGATCAACAATATGATAAAACAAAGCAATACTTTTTAGTGATGGAAGATCCCCAGGAGCTAGTTGAAAAGACTTATGAGCGAATTTCCTTTACTATTGATTTTGGTCTCTAGAAGAGCAAGTGGTTTTAGGCAAACCCTGCTACCATTCTCGAAAGCTAACTAAATCTCAAGAGCAATCCATTCTAGGAAAACTTTGGGATGCATGGCAGTTGCACAGGACCTATAAAAGATTTAATTCAGTTGTGTGAGGAAAAAGGTTTTCGGATCTGTGTTATAGAAAAACTAGCTGAAAACCCCGTCCGCTTGCGGCGGGTATGAAAGCGTCACAATGCATTTCAATTCTCTTTTCCTTTGTCCAAATATAGTCTGGCGAATTTGGCCATATACTTCAAATTGCGAACAGAAAAACCTGTAGCTTCGGGAAAATCGAGCTTGATATCACGGGCAAGGTTTTCGATGAATTTATTGCCCCATGCCGCATTTGCATTAATGACGTTTCCAATATTCCGATAGAGCATGATGAGCTCACGATTTGCTCCAAGCATTGCGCGATGCTGCGCGGCGCGTATCTGACTTTTAATTTTTGAGCAAATAGATAGATATTCATTATTGTTAAGCAACATAGTTAGTAAAGATAGGAGGGCTTGCTTGGTGAAAAAAGCTAGCTCTCTTTTTATTAATGGGGTGTTCGTTATATCCGTCATGCTTTCCTAATATACTATACTATCACAGTCGGGAGGAAAGCATGAAAAAGCAGATACTTTTATCAGTGCTAATCTTGAGCCTTTTTTTGTTAGCCAAAACCATGGGCTGGACACAGGCGCCACGTGCCCAAATGTGGTTTCGTGCCATCCTCTGCGCTGACTACGACTACCTAGGCGCCATTGAGGAAGCCCGCAGGCTCTTCGAGGGATTGCGTGTGGGCAGCTGGCAAGTCCTGCCCCCCACAGAGGAAGAACTTCCAGGGTTAGTCCGGCCTGCCATGGGCAAAGTGAGCTCAGTATTTGGGGCCAGAGAACACCCCATCTTAGGCGGAAGGCGGCACCATCAGGGAATCGACCTGGAGGCACAAAAGGGCAGCCCTATCCTTGCGGCTTTGGCAGGGGAGGTGGCCTGTGTAGAGCGGGATCCAACCTATGGCCTGAAGATCGTCCTAGATCACGAGGATGAATACCAAACCCTCTACGCCCATGCAAGCGAAGCTTTAGTCAAACCAGGGGAGAAGGTAAGTGCAGGGCAGGTAATCGGCAGGGTAGGAGACAGTGGCCTGGCCACAGGACCGCATCTGCACTTTGAGCTCCACAGGCAGGGCAAAGCCGTGGATCCGGGACAATTAATAAAATAGCAGGTGGTGAGGAGAGATGTGGATCGGTCGGATTTTCGGGATCCAGATCCTCCTTCATAGCTCTTTTTTAATCTCCCTCTGTCTCTTTGCCATAGCCGGACTACTCCCCCAGGCTTTGATCCTTTTTTCTCTGGTCTTCCTCCACGAACTTGCCCATGGAGCAGTGGCCATTCTCTTGCACTTCCCAGTGGAGAAAATTGAACTTTTCCCCTTCGGCGGTAGAGCCCAGGTCTCCTTTCCCCTGCTCTTTCGTCCCAAAGCAGAAATGGCTGTGGCCATAGCAGGACCCCTGTGGAGCCTAGCGTTGGGCGGGCTCTGTATTTTTTTGCGAGAGCGGGGCATTCTTGAGGCAGGACAATGGACACAGCTGATGATCAGTGGCAACCTGAGCTTAGGCCTCTTCAATCTCCTGCCCATCTTGCCCCTAGACGGGGGAAGAGTTTTACGTGCTGCCCTCAGCCGGAGGCTAGGCTTTCGTCCGGCCACAGAAAAAGTAGCCCGAGGGAGTCAGCTTGCCGCAGCTGTTGCCGCTGCCCTCTCCCTTGCCGCTTGGTATCTGTGGGGCATTTCTCCTGGGTTCTTGCCCATCTGCCTTTATCTTTATTGTGCAGCCAAAGAGGAGGCAGGATTTGCCTCCTACTCACATTTTCGCTATCTACTCCACAAACAAGAGGAACTTGCCTCAGAAAAGGTGCTTCTGGCCCGACATCTTGTGGCAGAAGGAGCCACGCCCCTGGAGAAAGTCATCACCCAATTTGCCCCAGGATCCTATCACCTAGTTACAGTGGTTACAGAGAACCTCCAGATCCGGGGGGTAGTGGGGGAGGCCCAGATTCTGGAAGCACTTTTCCAGGGCGGCACGAAAATTCAGGTCTTGGAACTATTGCTCTGACCCTTCCTTTGGGGGAAGGGTTTTTCATATGTATGCAGAAGCGGCAATCTGTGGTATAATTCTAGAAAAGGGACCCTTGTCCTGGAGGGAACGAATTTTGATCGATCAAAAAATGTGGGACGCTATTTTAAGCAGAGTGGAAAAACCAGCCCGCTACATCGGCGGCGAATGGAACCAGACCCCAAGTGAGGGTGATCTGGCTGTTTGTCTTGCCTTCCCAGACGTCTATGAGGTAGGCATGAGCCATCTGGGTCTGAAGATTCTCTACCAGATCCTTTCCCAAAAACCAGGGGTGGCTGTGGAGCGGGCCTTTGCCCCTTGGCTCGATATGGAAAGGGAGCTTCAAGCAGCAAATCTACCGCTGGTTAGCATGGAAAGCCACAGGCCACTGGCTGAATTTCAAATTTTAGGCTTCACCTTGCAGTATGAGCTCTCCTATACAAACGTGCTCCAGATGCTCTCTTTGGGGAAAGTTCCCCTTTTCACTGAAGAGCGCACAGAGAAGCATCCCCTGGTGATTGCAGGGGGACCCTGCGCCTTCAACCCAGAGCCCCTAGCTCCATTCTTAGATGCAGTTGCTTTAGGTGAGGGCGAGGATGTAATCTGTGAGATCGTAGATTGCTACCGAAAGTGGCAAGAGGATGGTTTCTCCCGGGGAGAGCTCCTGATGGCACTCGCCAAAATTCCAGGCGTCTACGTACCGAGCAGATGGTACAATCGAGGCAATCCAGCCTACAGGAGGAGCACCTGGGACTATCACCAAAAGGGTAGTGGAGGATCTTGCAGGCGCTCCCTATCCTGAGAACTGGCTTGTGCCCTATACTGAGATCGTCCACGACAGGGTGATGTTGGAGATCATGCGAGGCTGCACCCGGGGCTGCAGATTTTGCCAGGCAGGGGGAATCTACCGACCCCTGCGGGAACGACCACAATCGGAGCTCTTGGATTTGGCAGAGAAACTGGTGAGCAGTACAGGTTACGATGAGATTAGCCTGGCATCCTTGAGCAGCTCCGATTACAGCAAGATCGCGGAGCTAACTCGTGCGCTACTTGCCAAGTACGGCGAGATGGGAGTGGGAGTCTCTCTGCCTTCCTTGCGCACAGATAAGTTTGCCATCGAACTTGCTCAAAGCATCGAAAAGGTGCGTAAAACTGGCCTCACCTTCGCCCCTGAAGCAGGAAGCCAAAGACTGCGGGATGTGATCAACAAGGGAGTCACAGAGGATGACCTCCTCACCACAGCCCATGCTGCTTTCAGCACAGGTTGGCGGAGATTAAAACTATATTTTATGATTGGCCTCCCCACAGAAACAGACGAAGATGTGCAAGCGATAGGGGAGCTAGCGCGGAAGGTATTGGCTATAGGCAGAGAACACGCAAAAAGAGGCAAAGGAGGAGTAGAGCTATCCCTTAGTGTCTCTACCTTTGTGCCTAAACCCCAGACCCCCTTCCAGTGGGAACCTCAGCCTCTACGGGAGGAAATCCGCCGCAGGCAAAAGCTTCTCAGAGACGAAATGTCTAAAACACGTAGCATTAAATTATCCCTCCACGAGCCCGAAGATAGCTTTTTGGAAGCTGTTTTGGCTAGGGGAGACAGAAGACTAGCCTCTGCAATTATGGCCGCCTGGCAAGCTGGCTGCCATTTTGATAGCTGGTCTGAGCAGTTCTCCTTTCGCACCTGGCTAGAAGCTTTCCAGAAAACTGGGGTGGATCCCGCATTCTACGCTAATCGCCAGCGGCAAGAGACTGAGATCCTGCCTTGGGATCACCTCAAAAGTGGTCTCAAAAAGAGCTTCCTGTGGCAAGAGCGGCTCCGGGCTTATCGCGGAGAGCTTACAGCTGACTGCAGAGGTGGCTGCAGGGGCTGTGGAGTCTGCCCAGAGCTAGGTGTAGCTAATCACCTAGCCGGGGAATAAGATGGAGGAGTGTAATGGTGGAGAGGGGAAAGAGAATTAGATTCAAGTTCATAAAGACGGGAGATCTGAAATATATTTCGCACTTAGATCTCCTCCGCACCATGGAGCGGGCCACTAGGCGCAGCAGGCTTCCCATTCGTTACACTGAGGGTTTCCATCCCAGGGCCAAGATCCAGTTTGCCTCAGCCCTGCCTGTGGGAATTGCAAGCCTAGGGGAGCTTATGGACATAGAGCTCACAGAGGAGCTTCTAGCCGGGCAGGCCATGCAGGAGATGGGCGGGCAGCTGCCAGCTACATTGGCCCTGAAAGAGGCCAGGGTAGTGCCACCGGGCGAGGGCCCCCCTATGAGCCTAGTTCGAGGGGCCAGCTACCAGATCCGCGTGGAACCTCAGGACGATCTGGCCCAAAGAGTAGACGGGTGGCTAGCGAAGGAGACCATCCCCTGGACTCGGCAGCAGAAGAATAAGGTGAGGCACTTGGATCTGCGAGGAGCAACATCCAAGCTTGAGGTATTGGGCCGAGAACAGTTAGAACTTTTATTATTTTTTTCATCGGAAGCAACTAATGTGCGGCCACAGGAGATCATCGCCTCCCTGAAGCTTGTGCCTTTGGAAATTGTCCGCACGGCAATTTGGGGGCAGGGGGTGCTCATGGAGCCGCTGGAGAAGGGAATAGAGTGAGTAAGAGAAAGAAAAAAAAGGCATTAAAAAAGGAAATCTTGGTTTGCGTGGAGAATTTGCAAACCAGAGCCGCGATAATCGAGAACGGAAAACTGGTGGAGCTATATGTGGAACGCTCCTTTCACCAGCAAGTAGCAGGGGGAATTTATAAGGGAATTGTCAAGAATGTGCTGCCAGGAATGCAGGCAGCTTTTGTGGATATTGGTCTTGAGCGGAACGCATTTTTGTATGTGGATGATGCTCTTCCAGAGAACGAGCCCAAGAAAAAGACTCAGATCGAAGATCTTCTAAAAGGTGGACAACAGCTGAATGTGCAGGTGGTGAAAGAGCCCATCGGCACCAAAGGTGCCCGGGTTGTAAGCCAGCTGAGCATTCCTGGCCGCTACCTGGTTTATGTGCCAGATGCAGATCACGTGGGAGTTTCCCGGCGAATCGCATCTGAGGCAGAGCGGGAGCGCCTCAAGAAGATCGCAGAGGGCATTCGCAAGTCACCTGAGGGGATTATCGTTCGCACTGCAGCTGAAGGGCAAAAGGAGCGCGAACTGAAGCGGGATCTTGTTTTTTTGCGCAGGCTATGGAAGAAGATCCAAAAAAAGGCCAAAAAAACTAAGGCCCCAGCTGTTCTCTATCAAGACCACGATCTCATCTACAGGCTAATGCGCGATACCTTATCTGAGCAGATTGAAAGCTTTCAAATTGACAGCGAGCCCGTCTACAACAAAGTTGTAGAGGCAGCCCGCACCTTATCCCCACGCCTTTGCAAGAAGATCAGCCTCTATACAGGCAAAGAGCCATTGTTTGAGAAATATGGCATCGAGCAAGAGTTAACCCGCGCCTTAACAAGAAAAGTTTGGCTCAGTTGCGGAGGTTACCTTGTGATCGACCAGACAGAAGCTCTAACTGTAATCGATGTGAATACAGGTAAGTTTGTGGGGAGCACGGATCTTGCATCCACAGTTTTTAAAACTAATTTGCAGGCAGCAACAGAGATCGCCCGGCAGCTGCGCCTGCGCAATCTAACAGGAATTATCGTGGTTGATTTCATCGATATGGAAAAGGACAAGGAGCGTAAAGCCATCGTCGAGCAACTCGAAGAGGAGCTAAAGGGAGATCGGACCAAAACCAATATTTTAGGTTTTACAAAGCTGGGTCTCCTTGAGATCACCCGCAAAAAAGTCCAGGAGGGTTTGTGGGAAGTATTTCAAAAGCCTTGCCCTAATTGCGATGGCACTGGCATGATTTTATCTGAGGAATCCATGGCGATCCAGGTGGAGCGAGAGCTGCGCCAGTTTTTAGAGAACAGCAAGCTTGAGGCAGTCCTGGTGGGGGTCCACCCCCAGGTTGCAGCTATGCTGATCGGTTCCGGTGGCAGTAACCTCAGTCGACTGGAGGAGGAACTGAACAAGAAAATTTATATCAAAGGTTGCGAGACAATCCACGCCGAAGAGATGAAGATTATTTTAGCTGGCACCAAGTCTGAAGTTGAGATGGTTGCATTGCCTGTGAAGGTAGGGGACAAATTGAAAGTTGAGATCGAGCGGCCCCACCTTGCCAACAGCCAAAACGGCATCGCGCGGCTTGAGGGCTACGTCATCGACGTAGAGGGTGCTGGAAAAAGGGTTGGAAAGAAGCTGGAAGTGGAGATCATAAAGGTAACTCGCACCTTTGCCAGAGCAAAAATCATCAAAAAGAAGTGACACAGACGGAGGTTAATTACTATGGACGATATCGAGATCGCGCAAAGTAAAAAGCTGCTCCCAATTGAGGAGGTAGCATCCCAGTTGGGTCTGACAGAAGATAATCTGGAGTTTTATGGTAAATATAAAGCCAAGGTGAATCTGGACTTACTCTCCCGACCGCAAAGGGGAAAACTGATCTATGTTACAGCAATCAGCCCCACAGCCGCAGGAGAGGGGAAAACCTGCACTGCAATCGGCCTTACCCAAGCGTTGGGAAAAATAGGAAAGCTTGCTACCTGCGCCCTGCGGGAGCCCTCTTTGGGCCCCACCTTTGGCATGAAAGGTGGGGCTGCAGGCGGTGGCTATGCCCAGCTTCTACCTATGGAGGAGATTAATCTTCACTTTACAGGAGATCTGCATGCTGTGGCTGCAGCCCACAATCTCCTCGGGGCACTGGTGGACAACCATCTTTTTCGCGGGAGCGAATTATTAAATCCTCGAACTGTCACCTGGCGCCGGGTTATGGACATGAATGACCGTAGCCTCAGACAAATTGTCACAGGGATCGGCAGCATGGTTCGGGAAAGCGGCTTTGACATCACAGCTGCCTCTGAAGTGATGGCCATCTTGTGCTTAGCTCAAAACCGAGAGGATCTTAAAGCTAGACTTGGGCGGATCTTAGTTGGCTTCGGGCCCGGGGGCCCTGTCTTGGCCCGAGATCTCAAGGCTCAAGGCGCTATGGCAGTATTGCTGAAGGAGGCAATCAAGCCCAATTTGGTGCAGACCCTAGAGGGGCAGCCTGCTTTTATTCACGGTGGCCCCTTTGCCAATATCGCCCATGGCAACAGTAGCATCATCGCCACAAAAATGGCCTTGCGCCTGGCAGATTATGTTGTCACCGAAGGCGGATTTGGCGCAGATCTGGGCGCTGAGAAATTTTTTGATATCATCTGCCGCGATGAGGTAAAACCCCAAGTGGCAGTGGTGGTGGCCTCAGTGCGGGCTTTGAAAATGCACGGCGGTCTGGCTAAGGGCTCACTGCAGGAGCCGGATCTGGAGGCACTAGCGCGGGGCACAGTGAATCTTGATCGACACCTGGATAACCTTGCCAAGTTTGGCTTGCCAACAGTTGTGGCCATCAATCGCTTCCCTACAGATCACCCCTCAGAGCTGGCGTGGCTGCAAGAACACTGCGAGACGAGAGGATCGCGCGCTGCCATCTCCCAGGTTGTATCCCAGGGTGGAGAGGGAGGGGTGGAGCTTGCCCACAAAGTGCTTGAGGCCTGCCAGGAGCCCAATCATTTCAAGCCCCTCTATCCATTGGATCTGCCCTTGGAGGAGAAAATGGAGCTCTTGGCTCGGGAGATCTACGGGGCAGAGCGGGTGGTATATACAAAACAGGCCAAAGGGCAACTAGAGCGCTGGAAGGATTTAGGTGGCGACAAGCTTCCCTTGTGCGTGGCCAAAACCCAATATTCTTTTTCCGACGATCCAAAGCTACTCGGTGCGCCCGAGGGCTGGACCCTCACTGTGCGCGAGCTGAGAGGGGCTTTGGGTGCAGGCTTTATTATTCCTCTTACAGGGAATATCATGACTATGCCAGGGTTGCCTAAAGAGCCTGCTGCCCAAAAAATAGATTTACTACCAGATGGCCGGATTACAGGTCTTGCATAAGGAGGCGTAACTGATGATCATAGTAGGAGAGCTAATCAACACCAGCCGCAAGTCTGTGGCAGAGGCAGTGGCTAGGCGAGATTCCAAGGCAATCGAGAAACTGGCCCAGGCCCAGGCAGATGCTGGTGCTAGCTACATAGATGTGAATTGCGGCACTTTCCTCGAGGAGGAAGTGGAGCTTTTGCCCTGGCTTGTGGAGACAGTGCAAAAAGCAGTGGATTTGCCCCTGTGTCTTGACAGCCCAGATCCTGGGGCTCTTGCCAAAGCAATTGAGGTGCACAGGGGCGTGCCCCTCATCAACTCCATCAGCGGCGAGGAGGAGCGTTTTTGCAAGGTTCTACCTTTAGCCAGGAAGTCTGAAGCCAGCGTAATCGCCCTGTGCATGGACGATAGTGGCATAGGCGATGATAGTAGCTCCCGTGTTAGGGCCGGAGAGAAACTGGGCCAGCGCCTGCTGGCAGAGGGGATCTCACAGGAGCGGATCTTCTTCGATCCCCTGCTGAGGCCTGTTGCTACTGAAGGTGGTGCAGGTCTGGTGGCTCTGGAGACAATTGCAGGCCTGCGGAAAGCTTTCCCCAAGGCCCATATTATCTGTGGCCTGAGCAATATCTCCTTTGGGCTGCCAAATCGCAGGCTTCTCAATCGTACATTTCTCTCCCTGGCAGCATCCCAGGGCCTCGATAGCGCTATTTTGGATCCTACAGATCCTCAAATGCGCTCTTGCCTTGCGGCCTTGGCTGCCCTTTTAGGGGAAGATGATTTTTGTATGAACTACCTCACTTTCATCCGGGAACAGGAGGAGAAATAATGCAGATTTTAGATGGCAAAGCAACAGCAAACCAAATTCGCCAGGAGCTTAAAGCTGAAGTTTTAACTCTAAAGGAGCAGGGAATAGAGCCACAGCTTGCTGTGATTTTGGTGGGTGAGGATCCTGCAAGTCAGGTTTATGTGCGCAATAAGGAGCGAGGCTGCAAAGAGGTGGGGATCGGCTCCCGGACCATACGCTTGCCTGAAGATACTCCAGAGGCTGAGCTTTTAAGCTTAATCCGCCAGTTGAATGGTGACCCAGGCGTACATGGTATTCTAGTTCAGCTACCCCTGCCCCGTGGCATCGATGAACAGAAGGTGATCGATACCATCTCCCCGGAAAAGGATGTAGATGGTTTCCATCCCATCAGCATGGGAAGGCTATTGATTGGACAGGATGGCTTCCGCTCGTGTACGCCTTTTGGCATAATGGAGCTCCTCCACCGCTATAATATCCCAATTGCAGGTCAGGAGGCTGTGATTGTGGGCCGGAGCAATATAGTGGGCAAGCCCATGGCAGCACTCCTACTCGCGGAAAACGCCACAGTGACCATCTGCCACTCCCGTACCCGGAACTTAGCCGATGTTACCCGGCGTGCCGATATTCTAGTTGTGGCAGTGGGAAAGAGTAAGCTGGTGACCGCGGATATGGTAAAGCCTGGGGCTGTGGTAATTGATGTGGGGATGAATCGGACAGATGAGGGACTATGTGGTGATGTGGACTATGATGCGGTAGCGGGGGTGGCAGCTGCTATCACCCCGGTTCCAGGTGGCGTGGGCCCCATGACCATCACCATGTTACTTGCCAATACTATCCGCTCTGCAAGGAGGGCTTGTTGTGGTTGATTTTTCTTCCATCACTAGAGCTTTGATGGCAGGCAAAGCAGATGAGGTGAAGAATTTAGTATCATCAGCTCTGGCTGAAAATACGGATCCTGCTTTACTAATAAACGAAGCTTTAATTCCGGGGATGTCTATCATAGGCGAGCGCTTTCGCAAAAATGAGATCTATATTCCCGAGGTATTAATTGCAGCTCGGGCTATGCATGCAGGCCTTGATATATTGCGGCCGAAATTGGTGGAACATAAGGTAGAGCCTGTGGCCACTATTGTGCTGGGTACAGTGAAAGGGGATCTTCACGATATTGGTAAGAATCTCGTGGGGATGATGTTTGAGGGTGCAGGTTTTCAGGTTGTGGATCTTGGGGTGGATGTTGCAGCCGAAAAGTATGTGGCCGCGGTTCAGGAGAACAATGCCCAATTTTTAGGTTTATCAGCCCTGTTGACAACCACCATGCCTCAGATGCAGAGCACAATCTCCGCCCTTGAGGTAGACGGAATCCGAGAGCAGGTTAAGGTTTTAATCGGTGGCGCTCCTGTAACCCAGGACTATGCTGATAAAATTGGGGCAGATGGTTATTCCGAAGATGCAGCCTCGGCAGTAGTTTTAGCTAAGGAATTGCTAGGAGCGTAGGGTGCAGGGCACCCTTTTGGTATCAATTCCCGCAAAATTCGGTAAAATATCGTAGGCCAGCATCTCCAGGCTATACTTTATAATTTGCATCTTGTAGGAAATGCTTAAATAGCTATTGACGATATAACCAACTTAACTGTGATTAAGATCATGTCTTGGGGGCGAATTATTTTAAAAGCCTTCCAATTTGTACGCAAGCAACGCTAATGGAATTGAGCCGGATAAGCTAATATGAGAGGAGCTATATGGGGCTGAAGCTCCTCTACAGATCCTTTTCTAAAAAGGAGCTTCAAGCCAGAGAGTTGCCATAGGTGAGCAGGCTTATCTAATATTTGTAAAAGGACGGTGAGCTTTTGAAACAAAAAATTTTGGTCATAGATGACGATCTAGAGCTTTGCACTCTTATTAGAAAATATCTAGAGACAGAGGGCTATACTGTCTCTACTAAAAATAATGGTGTAGACGGTCTTGCGGAAGGGTTAACTACCCCATATCAACTTATTGTGCTCGATGTTATGCTTCCGCAGAAAAATGGTTTTGATGTGCTTACCAATTTGCGTAAAAAAAGTAGTGTACCGGTACTTATGCTTACTGCAAAAGACAGTGAAATTGATAAGGTTTTAGGACTTCGCCTCGGTGCAGATGATTATCTTACAAAACCATTTAGTATGAATGAGTTTGTTGCAAGGGTGCAATCACTTATTCGTCGTTACACAGCTTTGGGTGGGGAGAGTGCGGTGGAAATTGCATCTGCGCTCATATTTGATAATCTTTCAATCACGCCTGACACTAGAGAAGTCTTAGTTTCCGGAGTTTCTGTTGAACTTACTGCAAAGGAATTTGATTTGCTTTATTTCCTTGCGAAGAACAGAGGTAAGGTTTTTACCAAAAAACAGATATATCGTGCCGTCTGGAAGGATGAATATGCATTTGATGATAATAATATTATGGTGCATATACGCAGACTCCGCAAAAAAGTAGAGCCTAATCCTAAGCAGCCACAGTTTATCAAGACTGTATGGGGTGTTGGTTATAAATTCGATGGAAGGGACAGCAGATGATTGGATTTATTATAGTTGCCCTTGGACTGATTTATGCTCTGTTTTTATTAGTTAGGCAGAAAAAGCAATTAAGACAAATGCTTGATGTTCTTATAGCGGCTAAAAATGGCGAAAATAGAAAAGTATTTATAAAAGATAATGACTTGGTCTCCCAGATAGGTTTTGAAATTAATGACCTAATCTCTACTTATAATAAAGAATTATCACGGCAGAAAAAGCTGGAGCAAGCTAACAAAGAATTGCTCACAAGCCTTTCTCATGATGTGCGAACCCCTCTTACATCTTTGCTAGGCTATTTAGATGCACTTGAAAGTAGAATTGTTGACGGTGTTGAAAAAGAGGAATACATAAAAATTGCAAGAAAAAAAGCCTATGATTTAAAAGGGCTTGTAGACACACTGTTTGATTGGTTCAAGATAGATTCTCGGGAAATGAAGCTATCTATGGAGCCCAAGGATATTTGTGAGCTAACCAAAGAAATTATTATTGATTGGTTGCCTGTATTAGAGCAAAAGGGAATAACTCCAAAAATACATATTCCAGATGAGGAATGGATCGTAGAGCTTGACCCTATTGCATATAAGCGCATGGTATCAAATCTTATACAAAATGTGGTGGAGCATAGTGATTGCAGCTGTTTGAAGGTTCTTGTAAAACAGGATGAAGACATGGTGAGCATAACCATAAAAGATAATGGGATTGGTATAGCTGGGGATAAACTGCCCTTTATTTTTGAAAGGTTGTATAAAGGAGACCGGGCAAGAAGTAAGCATAGTAGCGGTCTTGGGCTTTGTCTTGTTAAAGAGCTTACCCAGATGCAGGGAGGACGTGTAACTGTACAAAGCGAAGAGGGAGAAGGCACAGAATTTATTATTGAACTGCCGATATTTAAGAGATGAGTTTTATTCATCATCTCTTTTTTTATGCAAGTAAGGGAAAAGTAAGATTTGCGCAAGGGTAATGTCAGCTATGCCTGATATAATAAGTGTGAGGAGGGCATCAGATGCAATATGTAATAAAAACAAACAAGCTGACCAAGCAGTTTGGTGAACAAATAGCTGTGGACTGTGTGAATATCCATGTCCCACAGGGTAAAATTTATGGTCTACTTGGCAGAAACGGTGCAGGTAAAACTACAACTATACGGATGCTATTAAACCTTGTCACTCCCACACGTGGGAAAATTTTATTGTTTGAGAAAGAACACCGGAAAAAGTCAAAGGAAATTTATCACCGTATTGGTTCGATGATTGAACTACCTGGTTTCTATGAAAATTTAACAGGAAGCGAGAATTTACAGATCTTTGCTCGCCTGAGAGGACAGCATAAAAAAGATAGTGTACAGAATGCACTCAAAATCGTTGGCCTAGATCAGGAAACAAAGAAGACTTTTGGTAATTATTCCCTTGGCATGAAGCAACGTCTTGGCATAGCAGCGGCAATTATGCACGAACCGGAGCTTCTTATTTTAGATGAACCAACCAATGGACTGGATCCGGTAGGTATACAACAGGTACGGAAATATCTTGAAATGCTCTGTCTCGAAAAAGGTATAACAATACTCATTTCAAGCCATATTTTAAGCGAAATTGAACAACTTGCAGATATTATCGGGGTTATGCATCAAGGCAGGCTTATTGAAGAAGTAGCTATGCAGGAGCTTCACCAGCGCAACAGGCAGTACGTTGAGTTTGAAGTATCAGATGAAAACAAAGCTTGCCTTTTGCTTGAGGAAAAGTTTGGATTTAAAGATTATAGCGTACATGAAAATGGCAGTATTCGCCTTTATTCCAACTTAGAGATGCGAGCAAAGCTTAATGGGTGCTTTGTTGAAAACGGGATCTCTGTATCAAAAATCAATATCAGGGAAGAAAAACTTGAAGATTATTTCTCAAAGTTGATTGGAGGTGGGGAGCTTGTTCCCTCTACTTTACTGTGAGTTTTTAAAGCTAAAGCGCTCAAAGATGTTTTTGATCAGTGTTCTAGGTGCAATGGTAGCGCCAATTATGGTTTTTGCCGGACTAATCAAAGCTAAAATTTCAGAACCTGATAAGATAATTACTTATTTGGATATGTTGGAACAGACAAATTTGTATGTGCTTCTTTTATTCGGTGTTATTGTTTATGGTGTGATAGCTGCATTTCTTTTCAGCCGTGAATATACTGAAAACACCTTAAAACTTGTGCTTACCGTTCCTGTTTCAAAAGGAGCTTTTTTAATAACTAAACTTCTTATGCTTTTCTTATGGATGATGATTTTAACAGCGGTAGCATGGGTATCTACTTTGGTTTTAAGTATTGTCGGCAATGCCGCCGAGTTTAATGTTAATGTTATTATACAGTCGCTTGAAGAGTATTTTCTAGGTTCTTTTTTATTGTATTTTTCAATGTCGCCATTCGTGTTTTTGACGCTTTGGCATAAAAACCTAGTTTCACCGATTATAGCTGCTGCAACAGTAGTTCTTGGCAATGTTGCACTTGCCAATCAAGATTTAGCGGTATTATTTCCCTGGACATCTCCTTATTTGATTGCAAGCGGAGATATAGCAAAATACCATTATTCAATTGAAACAGCTCTTGTTATTATCTTTGCTGTCTCTGTGATTGGTTTTTTTGCAAGTTTTATTTACTTCAAAAAACAGGATGTGAAATAGTGACATTATCATAGTCCCGTGAAAAATCTTTCCTCCTACCCTTGACAAAAGGAAAGTTTTATAGGAGAATATAAGGAAATAGAAGGCGTTGCGTAGAGGTGCAGCTGCCAAGAGTAAGCTAAGCAAGTCAGGGCCTGACAGTGCGCTTAGCTGAAAGGGGCGGTTGCCGAAGTTTCAGTACTAGGCACCGGTACTGGGGCTGGTTGGACGGTTAAGAGCCGGCCGACTGTCATGGGAATATCCCATGGAGCGCTACCTTGCCGCCAGTTTTGACTATAGAGGGTTGGCGAGGTATTGCCAACCCTTTTATTAATTTTGGATGGAGGCAGAGCTGTGGAACGGATTACGGTTGGGGTGGTAGGAGCATTAGGGAAAATGGGCCAGGAGGTAGTGCGGGCAGTCCTGGCAACTGAGGAAATGGAGTTAGTAGCGGCAGTAGATATCATGGGCGTAGGCGAGGAAATTTGCAAATACGTTGGGGGTGATTGCCAGCTGAAGGTGGAACAAGATCTGAACCAGATGCTGGAAGACAAAAACCCCCAGGTGGTAGTAGACTTCACCAGACCCCACGATGTCTTTGCAAACGCCAAGATCATTCTAGAGCACGGCACAAGACCTGTTGTGGGCACCACAGGCCTAGATCCAGATCAGATCGAGGAGCTGGACTCTTTGGCCAAAGAGTCCAGCTCCTCGATC
>ENA-UOOE01000923-UOOE01000923.1-fermentation-metagenome-genome-assembly--contig:-NODE-923-length-26608-cov-4.296501_pt1 | contig 26608 bp, 20 predicted proteins | sample MGYA00245776_ERZ724021 | MGnify/ENA primary metagenome ERZ724021 (study PRJEB28704, sample SAMN03018321) | fermentation metagenome | biome: anthropogenic terrestrial biome; feature: soil; material... | reverse complement strand
GGTCACATCGGCTACAAGAGCTATTTCCGATCCCTCACATATCTTTTTGCTGGCAGGTAAATGCAGTCCTGTGATCATCGGCATTGATCTAATGCTCAATTTAGCCTTATCGGATTGAGTCCAGCCGCATAGGTCACTGCCTATGATTACACTGTAATTGCCCTGGTCCGTACTATTGGCCGCAGATATGCTTAAGACGGCGGCATTGGCTGCGGTAATGTTCAGGCCATCCTTCTGCCATTGATAGGTGTATGACTCATTGCCGGCAACCTGGACCTCAAATGAGACCGGCGAGCCGGTGCAGACGGTTTGGTTGTTTGGTTGCACCAGAATTTTTGGCCTGGACCTCACAGATATGTGAACCGCTCCGGATTCTGCCTCACCGCAGATATTGCTCACTGCCAGACTGTAATTGCCTTCATCAGCCGGCAGGATACTGGAGATCAGATAGCGGTTTGCATTGGCTCCTGTGATATTCTCTCCGTTCTTCTTCCATTGGTAGTTCAAAGGCTCGGTTCCAGATGCCTGCGCATTCAATACCACTTCTGATCCATCGCATGCGACCTTATCAAGCGGCTCAAGCTCCACTACCGGTTTTGAGCTGACGGCCAGAACTGCAGGGTTCGATTCGACAGAACCGCAAGCATTGCTCACCCTCACCCGGTAGCTTCCAGCATCTGCCAACTTAGCGGCCGGAATTATGTATGTGTCTGTTGTAGCGCCAGCGATTTGGGATCCATTCTTCGACCACTGGTATGATATCGGCCCATTTCCGGTGGCGGCCACATTGAATCTCGCTTCCTGGTCTTCGCAGGCTGAATAGTCAGCAGGCTGGATCTCGATCATCGGATGAGCTGATCTGATAGCGACCAGCCAGCCATCATAATAGGTAGCTGGCTCTTGTTGCTGGCAATCGCCGTAGCATGCGCTTTTTCTTCTTGTAGTTTGAGCGATATAGGGCGTTGTCTTTCCAGCAAAGACAGAGCTGCCATCATCCGTTTGAATGACGGAATAGCCCTTATCATCCAGTTTGCTGCCAAATGTCTGATCCCATATCCTTTCGCCATTCTGATCGGTCATGATCAGCCAGGCATCAAAGCCCCCGGAGCCAAAGGATCTTGTCGAGCCTATGAGAATATGGTGTCCTTCTCTTGTCTCGACCAGGTAGCCTCCTTCCTCATCGTATGCGCCGCCATATATTTTATCTGCAATTTTATCTCCATTGGCATCAGTCTTGATAAACCAGATATCATATCCCCCAGAGCCAAAGGAGTTGGTGGAGCCGAGCATGGCAAAGCCGCCATCAGCAGTCTGCTGGGCCGACCATCCTCTGCTCCAGGGATTCCGCTCGCTTCTGGGCCCTCCGAAAGTCTTTTTCCATTGTTCATTCCCATTCGAATCAATTTTAATCAGCAGGGCATCAGCATCGCCATTTCCCCAGGAGCCGGTTGTGCCCGCGACGACGAATCCTCCATCACGAGTCTCCTGGATCGAATCCCCCATATCATCTCGGGATCCGCCAATGGTCTTATCCCAGATTTTGCCACCGAACTGGTCGATCTTGAGCAACCAGACGTCATACATTCCGCTGCCAAAGGATTTTGTATTGCCCACGATGATAAATCCGCCATCAATAGTCTGTTTTATGCTGCTTGCTTCATCATCCAGTGCTCCTCCGAAGGCTTTGTCCCATATCTTCTCTCCAGACGGACCCACCTTCATCAGCCAAACATCGTACATTCCGCTGCCATAGGATCTGGTTCTTCCGGCTACAATATAGCCACCATCAGCGGTCTCTTCTACTGAATATCCCTCATCCTCTCTGGCCCCGCCATAATTTTTTTGCCATAAAATATTTCCGGTTTTATCGGCTTTTATTAAAAACAAATCATAATTGTTCTCGCCATATGACTTTGTTCTGCCAGTGGCTATATATCCTGCATCGCTGGTTCGCTGAATGGAATATAGCTCGTCGTCATAAGATCCCCCAAAGGATGCATTCAAATCCATCGCGATACAGGGTTGGCTGCAATAAGCGCTCTGACAGCTCAGAATCGTTAACGCGGCCAAAAATATCACCAAAATCAACCATTTATTGCAGCTATAATTTTTCATATGGATTATCCCCAATGCCCTCGATTATCCCGCCCCAAATCATCCAGCCCTTGATCATCTAGCCCTTTATCATGCAGCACTTAATCATATGAGACCCTGACTCTAAAACACCGGAGGATCCTGGTCTTTGACACAGCAGAGATTAACATATTTTTTAGCATATTTTCTTATTGATCGTATAAATAGCTTTAGGCTTATTTAATATATATTTGTTATTTTACGGGATGTAGCGGGCATGAAAACAGGAAAATCGCACTTATTTCACTGGATTGAGTCACTGAAATTTTTTAAATAACATTTCTATTTTTAAATGAAATTTCTGAAATGCTCGAGCGATAATGGACCAATTTAGCTGATATGACAAGGCTTTTTTCCCTGAAGAACAAATTAAGATAAATAATAATGAGTGAAAAGATGACAAATAACCTGAAGACAGCGGATCAGCAGAGAGCTGAATTATTCCTGGAGGAGTTCGTCTCTGGCCTTGTGGGATCGATGGGGGATGATATGGATTTTATCCTTCTCTTCGGAAGTGCAGCCCGAGGCGAGTTCATCCTGGGAAAGAGCGATGTAGATCTCATCATTCAGACAAAGAGCGATGCAGCTGTCCGCAGGGTGGAAAGGTTTGCCGAATCTCTCTTCTGGCGGCTGGATGAGAAGCACGGCATGCAGTTTGAGAAGGTTCTATCAACCGGCGTGAGTGAAAGCATCCTGGAAGGATCGATCAAGTTTCTGGAAAAGCATGTCAGGCTCTACAAGCCTTTTGAGGTATTTGGACCGAATGATATCGATTGGAATGAAGGATTGATCAAGAGGCCAGACCTTTTGCCGGGTGCTGTTCTCGTCGCCAGCCAGCTCACTTTGCTGTACAAAATGAAATATGAGGGCAAGATTCTCTTCGGCCGGGACATTGGCCCGGAGATAAATCCGCGCTTCACCTGCTGGGAAAGACTGAAAGCTATAATGGTGCCTCAAAGCATTGCTTTTGCCTCTTTTGTCCTCGCCCTGATCCTTCCCCAGAAGGCAACTGGCTATGCGGTCAAAGCCCTCTTCTATGAGGTGGATTCGGTGAACATCTACCAGAAAAGCGTGATTCCTCCCCATAAGGAGAAGATGAGAAGCTTTGCCGAAGCATCGCAATTCGAGAATGCTGTCTTCGACCGGTTGCGCTTTCTTTTAGAGAAGAACCTTGGCCTATCAAGCGAGCAGAAGCTGGAGCTACTGAGGAAAGCGGCTGCAATCAAGCGGGACGGCTTTCACGGGAGCAGATGGGAGGCTTTGAGATTCTGTCTGGTCGCTTTTGGGGCCATCTGGCAGACCAATGCCGCTTTGATCCTGAGAGCCCAGGGCTCATGATAGACTGATTCCCGCGATCAATGGATCGTGATCTGAGCAGCGATATTTGTCTGGGCGGCTCCAAATGCCATTGTAGCCGAAGTCAGGGGATTCATCGGAATTTATATGCCAGATGCTCGCCCCAGTTACCTGTCCGGTCAAGCTTGGGCTTGCCAGGATATGATCCAGCTCCCCCCATCTACCCTGAAACACATATGAGTAAGAATTAGAGGCGAGCTGAGAGGAAATCTGGTTAACATATCCGGCCCTCTTCAAGGCCATGATGGGATCCTCGTTTCGGTACGAGTTCATATCCCCCAGGATCAGATAGTCGGGATCATGGCTTCCAGTAGGATCGGAAGACAACCAATCTGTCAGCTCATTTGCGGCCCGTGTGCGGTCACCATTCCAGTATCCTTGACCATCTCCACAATCCCTATTATCTCCATCCGCCACCTCATCTCCACCTGGCGGATTCTTGGATTTCAGATGAACGACCACGATTGTAAACCGCTCAAGAGTGCTGATCTCCTCGAAGGTCTGGGCCAGAGGCTGGCGGTTGCCCGATGAGAAAGCGCCCATGGATGTCGTTATTGCCCTGCCTATGGGTCTGATCGTTGTTCTGTTGTAGATCAATCCCACTGATATGAGGTCATCGCCTAGCTTCGGTGATCCCGGGTCTACAAACGAATAATCCCCCAATCCAATCCCATCTTCACGAGCATTCAGCCCGTGACATAGATCATGAATTGCGCTCATGTTTCCATAGCCATCATTCTCTATCTCGATGAGACCGATCACATCCGCCTTCATATCAGTGATAGCCTGAATGATCTTAGCTCTCTGCAGCTCGAACTCGTCATACGACCTGGCTCCTCTTGCACTGGGAAAACCGCGGCCTGCTCCATTGCCGTTGAAGTAGTTTTCCAGATTCAGGCTGGCAATCCTTAATCTGCCGCCCACGGGTTCAGGATTCGTCGGCCGGGGATTGGATATCATGATTTTAGAGATATTCAAAGGCTCCAATCTATAATTTCCGTAGCCATAGCTCATTATCCCCATAATTCCCTGAATGGTGTCTGCACAGCGAATGGTTCTTGGGAATGGATAAGACTGGGGGAATCTTCGGCCGCTGCCATCATCAAGTATGATCATGCTGCGACTGTTCAATTCCTGGACCTGCGCGGCTGGGGCTCCGGGCTTGGCAACGTTGGTGGGAACAGGCAGCCGGGATTGGGGAGATATGGCCAGTTCCCCATATGCGGAGAAGTTCTCAATATCGGTGATGACCAGATCTTGAGGAAGCATCAAGAGCATTCCCTCGTATCTTTCCAGCGAATCCTCCTTTAGCGGCAGGATGAGCTGGTGGGCGGTCAAAGTGCTCTTATTCTCATTTTTGCCAGCCTTTTTCTTTTTTATCTCCTCTAAATTCATCTGGGTCAGGCCATGGAACTCTTCGATATGCCCCCTGGCTATGACCAGATCACCTCTGGTGACATTCTCTTTCACTCCCAGCCGTCCAGGATCATAGATATAGATGCCCTCTGAGGTCTCAATATTGTCATCTATATCGCTGTCCTCTTCCTGGACAAAGAATCCTTCCAGCTTATCTGTTCCCTGGAAATCAGCGGTAACAATAGCCTCTATCGAGACTTTCATCCCCTGAAATGGGCTTGACTGTCCATCTCCCTGGATGGCATGAATCATGGTCAGATCAGCAATCGTTGATTCTCCGCCCGGAGCAGCAGTCGAGATTGCAGCACTCGCAGCCAAAAGAACGAAGATAATCGATAAATTCAAATCCATTCCATCCCTCTGATCAAGCCTTCCTTAAGTTCGGTGTAGTCACCTCCAAAAGAAAAGCTTTTTTATCACCATCTGAATATGTGTTAGCCTATGGCGAGTAGATGAATAACCATCTGAAGCTCACAGAAGATCTGCGATGGATCTACCTGGACCTTCTCTCTATTGTGGTAGGGATAAGCGGGGGCCTGGGGGCAGTGGCCTTCCGAAAGCTGGTGGAGCTTAGCCACGATTTCTTCTTCGGCTTTCTCCTCCCTCTCCTGCCGAATAGCTACTTCGTCGTTCTGCTGCCGGTCCTTGGCGGCCTCATCGTCGGACCTCTGATCTACAAGCTGGCGCCGGAGGCGAAGGGCGACGGCATATCCCATATCATGATCGCTCTGCAGAGGTTTACCGGCGACATCAGAAAGCGAGCCGGTCTGGTTCTCATCTTCACCTCCGCAATAACCCTGGGCAGCGGGGGCAGCGCCGGGCGGGAGGGGCCCATTGCCCTGATTGGAGCCTCGGCGGGCTCGGCTATCGGAAAAGCCATAAAGCTATCTGCACGCGATTTAAAGGTGCTCACCTGCTGCGGCGTGGCCTCGGGGATTGCCGCCACCTTCAATGCACCAATGGGCGGGGCGATATTCAGCATGGAGGTGATCAGCAAGAAGTTCACATCACTTGATGCTGTACCCATTCTGCTGGCGGCGGTGGTGGGAAAAGCGGTAGCAACGGAGTTGATCGATCCCGTGCCGGAGTTCGTGAATCCCAACTTTTACTTTACCACCTTCGATATGGTTCTCTGCTTTTTCATCGGGCCCCTGTTTGGATTTCTCTCCTTCCTATGGGTGAAAGGCTACTACTTCTTTGAGGACCGATTCCAGGATCTGCCTCTGCCTGACATTCTGAAGCCGGCGGTCGGCGGGCTAACAGCAGGAGTATGCGGCATATTCTTCTTCGAGTTCGGCATAATGGGAGTGGGCTATGAGGGCATCAATAACATCTTCATGCTGGCAGCGAGAGCACCAGCCACTGATCTGCTCCTTCTGCTCCTAGCTTTGGGCTTGCTGAAGATGCTGGCAACATCCTCCACCGTCGGATCCGGAGGGAGCGGCGGGGTGTTTGCGCCCACGCTCTACATTGGAACCATGTTCGGCCTGGCGGCGGGCATGCTGGCTGAGATCCTGGCGCCCGATCAGATTGCCAATCCTCTGGACTACGGGCTCCTGGGCATGGGGGCTCTTTTCGCCGGGACAGCCGGGGCACCTCTCACCTGTATATTCATGATCACGGAGATGACCGGCAACTATAGTGGCTTGCCGTCTCTGATTATTTGTTGCATCACCAGCTATACCGTGGCTCGAATTCTGTTGAAGGGTGGGTCCATTTACACTATCAAGCTGATGAGAAAGGGCATTTATCTCGATCTTCCCCAGCCGGTGCTCTCCGAAGTATCGGTGGGGGAGGCGATGCACAAAGAGGTGATCACCGTCAGCCCCCTCTGCAGGATCTCGGAGGTGAGAGATGGCATCTACCGTTACAACTATACTGGTTTCCCCGTGGTGGATGAAGGCCGTCTGGTGGGGATGATAACCTTTGATGATATCAGGAGAATTCCCCCGCATGAGCAGGAGAAGATGACAGTAAAGGAGGTGGCGGTCAGGGCTCCTATCACCATTAATCCCCACCAGTCGGCCAAGATGGCCATGGATCTCATGTATGAAAATGACGTTGGAAGGCTGGCAGTGGTGGAAAAAGACAATGCGCAGAAGCTGATTGGCATCATCACCCGCTCGGATGTGATCAGGGCTTATGAGAGGGAGATGAAAAGAAGCCAGGACGAGGCTTTAAAGTAGAATGGACAAAAAGTGCGGCGACTTCTTCCCTTGTCCCTGAAGGGGCAGGGGCTTCCTGCTTCATCGAGCACCTTCGAGTTCTCCACAGGCTTGAATTCGACGCAGTCCGCGACTACTACGCTGTTGCCCAATCCAAGTTCGACTTAGCGGGGTACATGGTACATGCAACTGACTTGCATTTTCTCGACCAAGCGAGTCTGAAGGTCAACGGCTGCAAAGAGACATCCTCTTAACAGCAATCTATAACTTCAGGCAGGTAGTAAATTAATTGGTGAATTGCATGAAAGAACAGGTATTCTTCGGCGAAGGCATGGCCATGGTAAAGAGAGATTATCCGGATCTGTATGAGGCCATAGTAGCCCTGAACGAGGCAGCTTACACCGGCAAGGTCCTGGATTATAGGACCCAGAAGCTCATCGCCATGGGGATCAATGCAGCTGCTTCCGACGAAAGGGCTACAAAGAAGCAGATGATAAGCGCCATAAAGGAGTTTGGCGTAACCAAGGATGAGATAGTGGATGTACTGAGGGTCGTTCTCCTCACGTCGGGAATGCCGCCCTTCACCAAAGGCATGAAGATATTGGGCGAAGTGATGGAGAAATAAACCCTTCAATTTTTTCGGCTCTTTGCTGAATTATGTGGGTGAGTTGAGGCTGGGAATATGGCCTCTGTTCCTCTGTGCCTCTGTGGTTGGGTCAGAGCATAGCGGTTCACCACAGAGAAACAGAGACACAGAGAATCTCCGATTCAAGTTCACCCATGCAAAATAGCGAGGAGCCATTAATTATATTAGGAGGAGTTATGCTGGCAGTTAGCTTCCGGATTCTGACCGTCTGGCTCTATAACAACACTGGAAAAAGCGTCTTTGCAGCCATAGTCTTTCATGCCGTGAACAATACTGGAAGGAGCATATTTCCCGGCAGTCGTTTAACCTTCGAACTGTGGGATGGGGCTATCGGGTATGGGCTCATTGCTATCACGGCTGTGATCGTAGTGTTCTTGTGGGGTCCTACGACACTAGCTCGGTTCAGGTATGCTCGCTCAGCTTCAAGTCGATGTTGCCGAGTTCCTGATTGTCTTGATTGCTGTAACGGCAGGGCGGCTTACCGCAGCTGAGCATCAGGGCAAAAGAGCAATTCAAAGCAGCAATTACAGATAGAAAAAGTATATAAAAAATTAAGTCCTATAAAAGGATCATACTATGTCGAAACTCATTGCTCGTGCGGCGTTGGGAGTGCTTATCCTCCTGGTAATTCTCTACATAGCGATGCTTGTTGCTGCAAACACATCAATCACCCAGAGGACCATCCAAACCGAGGTCACCATCAATGCAACAGCCTCTAAAGTCTGGCAGGTGCTGACGGACTTTGAGGCATATCCTCAATGGAACCCCTTTATCCGTCAGATAGATGGAGCAATCCAACCAGGGCAGCAACTGATAATTGAACTGAACTTAAGCGGTCGCACAATGACCATCAATCCAACCGTCCTTGTTATGCAGCCCGAAAGGGAGTTGCGCTGGCTCGGCCGCTTTTCCATCCCCGGGATATTCGACGGTGAGCATAGCCTCAACATCGAGCCTCTTGGTGCGAACAGGGTGCGTTTCATTCAGAGCGAGACTTTCAGAGGGATTCTGGTGCCGTTTTCGGGAGCGTAGGATATACTCAACGATACTGAACAAAGCTTTCAGGAGATGAACCAGGCGCTTAGGGAGCACGCTGAGCAAGCGAGATGAAAATGCTCATTTGCGCAATCCAAAAGGATATTTCTTTATACAATCAAAACTAATTTAATCCATTTAGGAGATTTCAGCTATGAATAATAGTACGGCATTAAAAGGGTCACCTTATCTATTCTTTGTATTGGTTTACGCCATTTCCATCCCCTTTTGGGTGCTCAATACCATCTTTCCAATTAAGCTTCCCGTGGATAACCTTCCCGTGACAGACATTGCAGCCACTTTTGCCCCGACGATAGCTGCCTTGATCCTTGTGTACAGGGAGGAGAAGCTTTTTGGGGTGCGGAAGCTCTTGAGGAGAACCTTCGATTATAAGAGGATCACACGAAAGATCTGGTATATTCCCATCATTTTTTTGATGCCGCTCATCTACGTGTTGACCTACTGGATAATGCGTCTTGTGGGGCTGCCGGTCCCCACCGTTTGGCATCTGCCCCTTCTGACGCCGTTCATCTTTGGGCTTTTTTTCCTCGCCGCGGCTTTAGAAGAGATTGGCTATACGGGGTATGTCACCGATCCCATGCAAGCCCTGTACAGCGCACTGGCAGCCTGTCTCATCATAGGGTCGATCCATGCGATATGGCATTGGCCATCGATGATTTCGATGGGCATGGCTCCGGGATTGTTCATATGGGGTAGCATACTGACCGTTAGCTTCCGGATCCTGACCGTCTGGCTCTATAACAACACTGGTAATAGCGTATTTGCGGCCATACTCTTTCATGCTGTGACCAATACAGGGAGGAGTGTGTTTCCCGGCAGTCGTTCAGCATTAGAGCTGGGCGATGCAGCTATTGCCTATGGGCTCATAACGATCACGGCCATGATCGTGGTGTTCTTATGGGGACCCGAGACATTAGCTCGGTTCAGGTATGGCCGAAAAGGGCAATCTCATGGATTGGATTAATGGGATGAGCCCGCCTAAAGGCGCTGTCGCTGGTGACGTACAGAGCCGATGTCATTCTCCGTGGTCCTTGCATATGATTGTGTATGATTTTCCGGCTTTAATCTCTTTTAGGGTGCTGCTTTCTCAACCTGTAAAATAGCGCTGAGGGTGAGATTTGAACTCACGAGGTGCGATGCACCACTGGTTTGCCCGTTCCGCCCTCTGGAGGAGGACGAAAGCTCAAGACCAGCGCCGTAGGCCGCTTGGCTACCTCAGCACGCCCTCATGCTTGGAATCGATAGATCTTAAGCCTGACGATACCCCACCTTTAAAGGCCGGCCCAAAAACCTACACTTTATCTGTCAAATCGACAATCTTTTTTATCTTCAGAGCCAATTTTTCTCGGATGCTCATAAAGAATGTCTCCATACTCCAGTCCGGGCATCTCGTGCTGGGGCAGGATATCAGAATCAAGGAGGGCAAGATCGAGCAGATCGGCCCTGAACTGCAAAAAGAGCGTGGCGATGAGGAGATAAAGGGCAAGGGCAAGCTGGCTATCCCCGGCCTCGTAAACTGCCACACCCACCTGGCCATGAGCCTCCTGCGGGGCTATGCCGACGACATGGAGCTGATGCCGTGGCTGGAGGAGAAGATCTGGCCCCTGGAGGCCAGGTTAACAGAGGAGGATGTCTATTGGGGAGTGAAGCTCGGCTGCCTGGAGCTGATCAGATTCGGCATCACCTGCTACAATGATATGTACTACTTCCCGGATGTGACCGCTCAGGCCACAAAGGAGATGGGGCTGCGGGGTTTTATCTCAGGCGTCGTCTTCGATATGAAGCCCGAGCTATTGTCTCAGGTGGAGCCCTTCATCAAGCGTTGGAAGGACGATGAGCTGATAAGGCCGGCTGTGGGCCCCCACGCCGCTTACACCTGCTCTGAGGAGACCCTTCTACGGGCAAAAGAGATCGCGGACAGGCACCAGGCTATGGTTCATATGCATATCTCTGAGACCCGGAAGGAGGTGGACGGATTCCTGCTGAGCCGGGGCAAAAGCCCGGTTGAGTATCTGGACTCGCTCGGCCTTTTGAATAGCCGCCTTACAGCCATCCACTGCGTCTGGCTGTCTGAAGAGGACTGTTATCTATTGGAGAAGAGAAAGGCAAATGTAGTCTCATGCACGGCGAGCAACCTGAAGCTGGCATCGGGCATTGCCCCCCTAAACACCCTGATGAAAGCCGGGGTTAACGTCTGCCTGGGAACTGACAGCGCATGCAGCAATAACAACCTCAGCCTGTTTGAGGATATGAAGGTCACGGCTATAGTGCAGAAGAATGCCTACCACACACCCGCCGCATTCACCGCAGAGCAGATCTGGCAGTTCGCCACAGAAAACGCCTACCGGGCATTCGGATTGAACAACGGAATGTCAGTCGGCGCCAATGCCGACCTGGCACTGATCGACCTGAAAAAACCCTGGTTTTATCCGCAGTCGAATATCGTATCCCATCTGGTCTACAGCATGGCGGGAGGAGTGGATACCACCATCGTCAACGGACGGGTGCTGATGCAAAACGGCATCATCCCGGGAGAAGAGGAGATCTTGGAAAAAGCACAGGAGCGATTCATCAGGCTGACATCTGAGGATTAGACCTCTTATTCCACCAAAACCGGCACCATATTTCAGCCCAACAGGATCTTGGAGGGCTTTCTCTTTTTGCCAAAGCCGCTCCTGCCTGACCCATTTCGCTTGAAATTCCTGTAATAAATGTATGCCACCGCCAGGATGAGAATTATGAGAATGCCAGCAAAAAAGAGCATCCATGCCCCAAGATGAGAGTCCTCTTCTACCATCACCAGGAGAGCGATATCCTCCCGCCTCTCGCTACCCTTACCTATCTGGTCCATGTCCTGCCCGGGCGGTGAAATCCGGTAAGAGATGCTGCAGGGAAGGGGAGAGTATCCGAGCGTAGCATTGCCCTCGGTGAGAACCATGAGATCAAAGGATGCCGCAGATCCCGCCTCGAGGTCCTTGAGGTCTTCATAGTTAGGTTTTTCATCCGATTCATTTCCCAATTCATCTCCTGCCCGGAGGAATGGTGGATTGACTCTTGCCTCCAGCCGGAGGTCAATGGCGGCCTCGTCTCCCTCGTTGGCCACCACAACCTCAAGCTCAGTTGCCTCCCCCGGCCTTGCCGCTCCTTTGATCTCCGGTATCATTATCTTCGGCCCGAGGACCACCTTGACCGGCAAAGGCAGCTCTTCGGATAGATCCCCATAGACAAATATGATGTCTGGGGCTATGTCCTCGCTGGAGGTCGAAACCCTCTCCAGGCGAGAGTAGCTCAGCCTGAGCCTGGCGGGATAGATGCCCACCTCTGCCCCCTCAGCCAGGGCCATGAACTCCACCGTGGCGTTCTCTCCCGGACCAAGGGAGCCTGCCATCTGGGGCCCGGACAAAACCCTCACCTTCTCGTCATCGCTAACAAGCTCTGCTGTAATGCCCCTGGCTCTTGCCGGATCAAGATCCACCTCTTGGGGCTCTTGTCGCTCGGTGGCTTGTCCAGTAGCATTGTTATGCAGCAGGACGTAAAATGTCGAAGGGCCATTTGTATCCAGCCTGCCATTGACCGAGGAGATATCCAGATCGGGACGCCCGTCCTCTTCGTCCTCTGCAGAAACGGAATATGAAAAAGAGACAGCAGCCAGGAGGAAAAAGAAGAGAATAACGGCGGATATTATCCTCGAAATCGACACAGTCACTGGTCCTTTCATCGAACTATTGGAGGTTTTTATATCTTTTTATATTTGCTGGCTCCCTTTCAGCTTTCAGTTGAATAGCCTCCTCTTGTGATCAGTCTTTTGAAGGTTTCTCTAAGGATGCCGCCTCTTCCGCCTTGAGCCCTTTGTGCACCACCCCGCAGATCCTTCTGGTGATCAGCTCGGGATCCTGGTGCTGGAAGACGTTTCTCCCAATGGCGACCCCCCGCGCTCCTGAGGCTATCGCCCCTTCCACCATCAGGAGGAGGTCCAGTTCCGTCTCCACCTTGGGGCCGCCTGCGATCACCACTGGAACCGGGCAGCTATCGACCACACTGGCAAAGCTATCCGGATCTCCGGAGTAGTTGGTCTTGACGATATCCGCCCCCAGCTCCGCACCCACCCGGGCGGCATGGGCGATGCTCTCTGCAGAGTACTCGTCCTTGATCTTCTTTCCCCGGGGATACATCATCGCCAGGAGAGGCATGCCCCATTCCTGGCAGTGGCGGGATATCTCGCCCAGCGTGCAGAGCATTCTGCTCTCGTCCTCTGCCCCCACATTGACGTGAATGCTAACAGCATCCGCTCCGATCTTTAAAGCCTCCTCCACCGTCGCCACCAGGACCTTGTTATTCGGATCAGGTCCCAGAGCGGTGGAGGCGGAAAGGTGGATTATCAGGCCGAGATCCCGGCCGTAGCCTCGATGGCCGAAGGTGGCCGCGCCCTTGTGAACCACTGCAGCATCCGCTCCCCCCCGAGCTACGGCATCGGCGATGTTCTTGACGCTCTTGATTCCCTTGATGGGTCCAACGGTAACCCCGTGATCCATGGGTATTATGACTGCGTTTCCGGTACTGCGGTTGAATATCCTCTCCATGCGTATCGATGTTCCTCTCAATCTCGGCAACTCCTAAGTCTTGGCTTATTCAGCATTTTTGTTTGATGCACATTTTAGTACATTATAGTATATTACACTGCTACAATGAGCAATATTGTGTATTTATAGTTTCTGTTAAGGATTTGGGAGGATGATCTGGCGATGATCAATGGAAGGGGGGAGGATGAGCAAACCTGAAATAGTGGAAAAACTCCGTACCTTGTGAGTGATTTGGATGGGTTTGGGTGTATCTGGTCAAAAGCAGCAGCGAGAGATTGCAGGAACTGCTTTTTTTATATCCCTGCTGGCAGCCACTTCTCTGATTATGCTATTTGGCACTGCACTGGCAGGCACGGAGACAGGGGAGTTCTGTCCCGACTGCCCGGACTGGACGAACTTGGATGGCTGGTACGCCCAGAAGGAATCCTATGAGAACAGCATGCTGAGCCCGAGTCCTGCCGTCTTTCAGAACATGCCGAATTCGCAAGCCCAGGCCAAATCGAATCCAATTGAAGAGACGTCCGCCGATTATCCTGTGGCTTCGATCCTCACCCGGGCAAATTTGATCGAAAGCGATCGAGTTGTTCTGGATGTGCGCTCTATTCAAGAGTACCAGGAGGGGCATATCCCAGGCGCTCGCAACCTTTACTGGAAGGACCTGCAAAAGGATGGAGTCCTGGATCCGATCCTGGCCCAGGAGGCTCTGGGCCAGGCGGGAATAATCGCAAGCGATCGGCTCCTCATCTATGGCGATTCCAGCGATCATGGTGCACCCTTTGTCTTCTGGGCCCTCTCATACCTGGGGCATGAGGACATCAGCCTGCTTGACGGAGGAATTGATGCCGCCCTGAATGCAGGATTGGATCTGAGCGCAAATGCACCGTCTATTACGCCTACCAACTACACCAGCCACGTGGTGCCAGGGCTCCTGGTAACTCCCGAGAGTCTTGATGGCCTGCTTGGGCTATCCGATATCAGCATTCTGGATGCGCGGGACTTTTCTGAGTACGGCAAGAACAGAATCACCAATGAGGCCATGCCCCTGAGCCTGGATAGGATCTATAAAGATTCAGGGATTAAAGATGCCAGCATCCTGGAGGATCTATTCGGCAGCCGGCTGGATGAGTCCGGGACCGCCGTGGTCTACGGGACGCCAGAGGCCTACAGCCTCTTTTTCAGCCTGCGGCTCATGGGCTACAATGCCACCATGCTGGTGGGCGACTGGTGGAAGGAGACCAGGTGGGCAGTTAGCAATGTGAAGTAATCCAGCCGAAAAAAAGAGCTGACAATCAATTTCATCAATTTTCCTTTAGAAGCGCCTTCACCGCCACTTCCAGAGCTGGGATCGGCCATCGATCCCACCGGTGTAGTTATACTCAACCCCATCAAGGCCCATCTGACCGACCACGATATCTGCAATCTCGGTGACATCCACTGAGTCCTCGGATCCTATGTTGAAGACATTGACCTCGCTCGTGGAATGCTCGACTGCATGAATCATGGCACAAACGCAATCTTTCACCTCCAGATAGGACTTGCGCTGCTTTCCTGAGCCCAGAATCTCCAGCTTCCCCGAATTCTCTCGCAGCTTTCTGATGAAGTCCACCAGCACTCCATGTGTCCCCCGCTCGCCCACGATATTAGCAAACCGGTAGATCCAGGACTGCATCTGGAAGGTATGGCAGTAAGAGGAGATCAGCGCCTCGCAGGAGAGTTTGGAGGCCCCATAGAGGGAGATTGGTAGAAGCGGGCCGTAGTCCTCGGGAGTGGGGACCTCAGACGCCTCACCGTAGACGGTGGAGGTGGAGGTGAATGCCATCTGGCGCACATCATTTTTTCTCATAGCCTCCAGGAGATTGTAGGTTGCCAGCACATTCTGCTCCAGATGAACATGAGTGTCCTCTGCCCCCAGCTTTACATCTGGATTGGCGGCCAGGTGGAAGATGAAGTCCTTTCCTGATACTGCACTATCCAGCATTTCGGGATTCATGAGGTCTCCAGTAAGGAGATGAAAATCCGGAATATCCCGATAAGGCTCGAGGAACTCGATTCTTCCTGAACTGAAGTTATCCAGCACTGTCACCTCATTATCCAAAAGCAGCCTTTCCACCAGGTGACTGCCGATGAAGCCTGCACCTCCGGTGACGAGGATGGATCTATTCTTTAACATCATTAAATGGAGCTCTATTCAGCTTAATCAAGATTGTGGAACTTCCTTTGGGAGAGGATCTTAGATTATTTCTTCAGATTCCCGATGACGATTCTTGCCGCTTTTTCTCCTGATAGGAGCATGCCTCCAAAAATGGGTCCCATTCTTGGGCCGCCGCAGACGGCAGCAGCAGCCATGCCTGCCACAACCAGGCCAGGGTAGACTTCTTGTGTCATCTCCACCACGGTCCTCTCACCCACTTCTGCCCACATGGGCTTCTCGCCCTTTACCCCGTCTCTGCCGATGATCGCTCCCGGAATTTTGCGTGCCACCACCCGACAGACCGATGCCTCATGGCCTGTGCCGTCGATGACATAGCTGGCTCGAATGCAGAGCGGATCAACGTGAATCTGGGCCATCTCTGCTGCAGTCCAGTTTATGACCAGGCCCACCACGCGATCCTGCTCACGAATCATTACATCCTCGACTGTGACCAGATTGACGATCTGTGCGCCTGCATCAATTGCCCCAGCCGTCAGCTTGGCCACAGTCTCGATTGAATTTGCGACATAGTATCCCTTGAAGTGCTCATGATACCGAATGCCATATTCCTCAAGTATGCGAGTTGCCGCCTGCTGTACTACGATCCTGGGAAACATCATGCCGCCGCCCCATAGACCACCACCGACGGAGAGCCTTTTCTCAAAGAGCACTGTCTTGATATTCGCCTCGGCCAAACACTTAGCTGCCACCAGATTGGCGGGTCCCGCGCCCACTAATGCTGCCTCTACCTCTGTATTCTCCAGAAAGCTCTCTAGATAGCCTTCAACAATGGCCTTTGTGACCATAACCTCATCCAGAGACATAGTGCCCCTGCTAGTGAGCGATAAATGATAAAGATATCCCTTATCGGCGTGAAGTGTCCATTATTGCCATATAATGCTGGTCCAGGAATCGAGAAGCCTCTGGGGAGCGGCCCTTCTGCAGGATATCAAGAAGGACGCAGCTGTCGATTACCTCCTGCGGGACATGGCGGGACAATTGATCCCAGTGATTTTATATCAAAGGATAAAAGGGATGAATTTATCTTTTTATACCTCCAATTTATGAGATGATAAAGATGATTTTTGAAGAAGAAGGAGCGGCAGAGATGGGTGATTCGGAAAGATTGGAAATGGATGCGGAAGGATCCTCCTATTCCTTTCTGACCAAAAGGCAGCTTGAGGTGCTGCAGATGCGCCATCAGGGCCTCTCTCAGCAGGATGTGGCCGATCGGCTGGGGACTACCCGCTCCAATATCAGCATTCTGGAGAAGAGGGCTCACCAGAACATTGCTCGGGCGCAGAGGACCGTTCAGCAGTGGATGATGATTCGCGCTCCGATTTCCTTATTCGTAAAGGGCGGAACGGATGTCTTCGAGATCCCCAGGATGATCTTTGCAGCTGCCGATGAAATGGGTATCAGGCTGCATGTGACATCGATGGACATACTGGTCCAACTGCGGCGAAATGCGCCCCGTCTCTTCCATAAGAGAGTTTTGGGGAGGGATGTCCGGATCTATGTGAACGAGAATGGGGAGGCGATGGTTGAGGTAGCAGAGTAGAAAAAATCATTTATGAAGTGCTCTCTGCAGGGAAAAGCTATTTCTCTCCTCCAATTGCATTATCAGAATCGTGAACAGAATATCCCTCATCCCCATACTCAATTTTGCATTTATCCTGCTCGCCATAGCCTCGAATACCCCCGCCCTTGGCTCAGTCACTGAGTACGGCCGAAGCGCAGAGGACCTGATTGGCGCTTTTTCCATCGAGAAGACCATCCAGATCGGTGGCAGCAGCCAGAACTTTCTCTCTGGAAGCGAGGCCGATCCTCTGAGCCCTCCCAGGAGCCTCTCCTCCGGCCTGATGGCAGACGATCAGGCCCCCAGCCTTGCGGGCCTTGTCATCGAGCCACCATCGATTCCCGCCAATTACTCCCAGCCGGTCAATATCACCCTTCATGCCATAGATGACCAGGCGTTCTTTGGAGCTGAAGCCAGGTTCACCGGGCCCAGTGGAATGGAAGCGGCGGCCCTCTTCCCTTCGGCAAGCATCACTGCAGGATCGGCTAAGGATGGGTGGTATAATGCCAGCATAATCCTGCCAGCCAATCAGACCGGCGAGTGGCGCCTGGAGAGCCTGACGATGGTAGACCGGGAGGGAAATAAAAGGATTCTGCTGGAAAAAGAGCTGGAAGAGCGCGGATTTGATGCGAATATATTCGTGGTTCAGCCTGATAGCACTCTCAGCCAATTCACCTGAATCCCTCGATGAAGCTCTTTATGCACCATCTCAGGTCCGGGTGATATCCTCCCTCGAGCAGGGCGAACCTCCTGCCCATGCACTCTTCCTCTGATCCTTCCCGGATGGCCTTGCCTATCTCTCTGTAATCCTCTCTTTTCAAGAGGCCTCCCCAGTCCTCCAGATATGTATCAAAGCCGGCCGAGACTCCAACAATGTCGCAGTCGAATCCCAAAAAGGCCTCTTTCACCTGTGCCAAATACCGGCTCTGGTCCATGTTCAAATACTCGAAGTTCTCGTCTACCGACCAGGGGTTGACGATTTTTACGTTGCGGTCTCCTCGGAAGATGCTCACTGTGCCATCGCCAAAGTGAAGATCGATGTCGATTATCAGCACCCGCTTCGCTTTGGGCCGGATCTTCTGCACCGCTATGGCCATACTATTGAAAAAGCACATTCCCCAGGCACGGTTGGATGATGCATGGTGGCCTGGTGGTCGGATGAGGGCGAAGGCCGGATCTCCTCCGACGGCCTGCTCGGCTGCGCAGATAGCCCCTCCGGCGGCAAGAGCCGCAGCGTCGTAAAGCCCAGAGGCCTTAACCCGACCGATGTGCTCAGGCCCGTGCACTCTGGCGATATCCTCCAGATCTGCCGGAATGGGCTCAATAAACTCGAACTCCTCAAGCATTTCAGCGGGAAGGGAGACCCTGTCCGGATTCTCCACCGGGTTTGTCGGATACCTCTTCTCCATCTCTCTGCTATATACTATCTTCACAGGCTTTGATTGATGTCTAGCCACTTAATTCATTCGATTTGGCTTGACCGTTCGACTGTGCAGTCCCGACTGTGTAGTCCCGACCGAAAACTACAAATAACTATAATGATTATATAGATAGATTGCCGCGTCAAAAGCTGTATGAGCGAGAAAAGCTTGACGGCTTTGCTCTCAAGGCCATAGGTATCGACGTATCTCACCATAGATACGCCGCAGACCAATAAGACCTGAGAGGTGCTGTTATCGGGACAGCATCCGAAAAAGCACCAAAAAGGCCGATAAGACCCGCAGGTCAAAGAGATACGCGCCTTGATCGGCGTAGTATGCCTTAATCGGCTCAATATGGGAAATATCGCTCCGGCTTTCATGGCGCGGCACAATGCCGCAGGCAGTGCAATTGAATGACCCGGCATCTGGCGATGATTTCGGGTTCCTGTAAAAAGGACGCTGTGTAAGGGCCCAGTGCGTAGATTGCATTATAGCCCGGCATTGAATCGGTCTCGGGGCGTGGGCAGGCTGTCACAATGTGATTAGCTCCTCCTGAAAGGGCGCTGTGGATCGGCGCTGGCCCGTCCGAGACTCGATTTTTCTGTGAAATCCGAAGATCTATCCTGCTATCGCACAACCCTGGATGCATGACTCCAGAACACGTGCCAGCTCCTCTATCTCTATGGGCTTGCTTATGTACGCGTTCATTCCCGCGTCCAAACACTCGTCCCTATTTTCGCCCATTGAGTGGGCAGTCATGGCGATGATGCAGGTGTTGTATCCTGAATCTCGAATGCGACGGGTTGCCTCCAGGCCGTCCATCTCCGGCATCTGCACATCCATCAAGACGATATCGTAAGGCTTCTCCCGCAGGGCCTGCAAGACCTTCAATCCATTCTCCGCCACATCTGCCTGGTATCCCAGCCGTTTGAGCATGCTGAGTGCTACCTTCCGGTTGACGGGATTGTCCTCTGCCATCAGAATGCGGATAGGGCGAGCTATAGTATTGGGACCGTCCAGGAAAGCATTATTCTCTACTATTGGCGTCTCGTTTTCTGAATGCAATATGAGATCCTCCAGAAGATTGCGGAGCTGAAGAGCTTTCACCGGCTTGGTCAGCCAGCCATCGGCCACAACCTTGGAGCTAGAGCCCCGACCCAGGGGTGAGAGGAGAACCAGCCAGACCGCTCCATATCTTTTGCTCTTGATCTTTTCTGCCAGATCCTGACCGTCCTCATCCGTTATCATGGCATCCATGAGCACGACATCATAATCCACTCTATCAAGGTGGCTCAATCCCTCCTGCAGGCTCGAAGCCCCATTGGTGATCATTCCCAGCGACCGGGTGGCGCGAATCAGCATCTCTAAAGCAGAAGCATTGTCATCAATAATAAGCGCCCTCTTGTTCTCCAATCTCGATCGAGGGGTAGGTGAACCGCCATCGAGATCCTGTAGATCTGCTGAAATATCTGCCACATCAGCAGCAAACTCGAAGTGAAAGGAGCTTCCCGTTCCCACCTCGCTCTCCGCCCATATCCTCCCACCCATTCGTTCCACAATTCCCCGACTGATGGCTAATCCCAGGCCGGTCCCTCCATAGCTCCTGGTCTTTGAGGAGTCAACCTGAGTGAAGGACTGGAAGAGCTCGCTTTGGTTCTCAGGGGAGATGCCTATTCCCGTGTCGCTGACTGCAAAGTGAAGCTCAACCTTGCCTTCATTCCCTTCAAGCCTTCTGGAGCTGACCTTTAGCACCACTTCTCCCCTATCTGTGAACTTAACAGCATTTCCCAGAAGGTTGACCAGGACTTGCCTTAAGCGATTGACGTCTCCCACAATCCTCTTTGGAACGTCATTCTCCAGCAGATAAGCCAGCTCCAGACCCTTCTCCGATGCCTTTATCGCCACCAGATCCAAAGAGTCCTCAATGCAGATCTGAAGGTCGAAAGGCACATTCTCCAGCTCCAGCTTCTCCCTATCGATCTTGGAGTAGTCCAGGATATCGTCGATGATGGCAAGCAGGGCACCGCCGCTCTTTTGAATGGTATCGAGGAAGTCTCGCTGCTCAGGCTTCATATCCGTTCCCTGCAGGAGACGGGCCATGCCAATTATCGCATTCATGGGCGTTCTTATCTCATGGCTCATATTGGCCAGAAAATTGGATTTGGCCCTTACAGCTGCTTCCGCCTTGGCCTTGGCCACTAAGAGATCCTTGTTGGCAGCCTCTAGCTCTGCAGTGCGAAGCCTTACTCTCTCCTCCAGATCCTCGTTGAGCCGCTTGACCTCTTCCTCCGCTTTTCTTCTCTCTGCTATCTCAAGCTGAGCTTCCCGATATAGCTGGGCATTTTCGTTCAGGAGTATCATTTGCCGGACGAACACCAGGCCTATTATCACCCCCACGCTGAGGGAGAGGCTGCCAAAGGATATGGCAAAATCATGATTGCGACTCCAGACGAGCATGAAAAATGCCCCGGCTGCGCATAGGTATGGGAGATAAAGAGGCCACCCGGTCCGGTCGTAGCGCACTTCAATACTCTGATTGGCGTTAAATGCGCCCCTCTTCGCTGCCTCTCCCTGGGCTATTCCGGCCAGGCCCATCAATAGGTATCCTGCAACCCATCCGCTGTCCAGGACTCCACCCGGCTGATAGGTTTCATTTAGAATCTGCATAAAATATATAGTATCTGTGGCGATCCAAACACCTGCCCCCAGAGCGAGGAACTTCAGGGCTTCATTTCCGGGGAGGCTCAGCTTTAGGAATAGCATCTCTGCCACTAGGAAGACCAAGATCAGATCAAAAATCGGATAGGCCACAATCAGCGCCATGTCTAAGGGACTCAAATTGCTGTTCTGATAGATGGCGGGCTGAAAGATAAGCGACCAGAAGAATAGGCCGGAGGTTACGATCACAATGGCTGCATCCAGCAGGATCCTTGTCCTCTCTCGCGGGGTTATCTTAATGGAAGGCAAAAGCAGTATGCCTATTACGAATAGGCCATAGGTCATGAGCCAGGGGATATCTGCAATTGAGCTGAAAAACGATTGATTTTTAAACGTCTCCATCCATGCCCATAATCCGTCCCCCAGGGTGAAACAGAGCTGGCCGATGGCCATCATCAGCCAGGCGAGGAAGACATTTCGGCTGATCTTCCTGGATTGACTGGCGCCATAAAAAAGACATAACGTCATGAAACCGTTTATAATAAATGCAATCCAATCAGTAAAAAAAATCACCGCATCGGTGTCATTTCTGAGCTGCTGACCGATGATCATGTAAATTACATATATAGCAACTGCTATAATTATGAAGCTAAAAACCTTTGAACCCCTCTTTGGAATAATAGCAGCCCTAGGAGATACGTTCTCATGCATGTTCTCTCATCGCCATTCGATCCCGTTCAGCCCTTGTGATTCCTGAGGGCATTTATCATGTAGTTGCACCTATATATCTTTTTGTAGATTTAAATGCTTTTGCGTGCTACTCGCTGCCGATAATTTATGAACACAATATCAATTTTTGAAATATCTGATGATGAAATATTATGCATTTTTAAAAGGTATCTTCACGTTGCATAGATGCTGACAAAAGCCTTATTTGCTGATGCAATCATTTCATTTCGGAGAAATAAGCTTGAGAGAAGAATTTGAGAGGATGACCTTCGAACAAAAGGTCTCCTATCTGATGGAAAGAGAAAACCGCAACAAATTGCCGGATGACCTGGCAAGAGAGGGCGTGGCTCTTCTGGCTCAGGCGGGTGAGATCGAGTATGCTGCAGCCATGGCAAGGGATAGAGGAATGATCGATGAGGCCATCAGCATCCTGGTGGACGCGGGAGACTACCTCTGGGCTGCCCTCATAGCCAAGAATGCGGGGAGAATGAGCCAATCCGAGATGCTATACCAGGACGGTATGCAGTTTTATATCGACATGGAGATGTTTGGAAGGGCCATCTCAGCTGCAACTGCTCTCGGCATGCCAGCAGACAGGATCGATGACCTCTTCCGCCAGGGGGTCGAGTCGGAGAGCAGGGGCATGGACCTGGAACATAGCCGGGGGATGATCGAATCCGCCATGGAATCTTTGGACATCTCCCTCATCGGCAGAGAGGATGAGATAGCTGTGCAGATTACCAAGGCCCTGAGCGAGGAGAGAGTAAGACGGATGAAGGAGGAAGCCAGGGCATTGGAGGTACTCAGAGCAGACAACCTGAGCGCTGACGACGATCTCAATATCGATGATCAAGAAAAAAATGGGGAATAGACGGATTGATGAATCGAGAGTCATGGACCACAAAAGCTGGATCTTCACTCATCCTTGAACCTTATCTCCAGAGACATCAGGTCCTCTGCTACATCCGTTTTCTCAAAGATGTGCCTTGCCTCATTCAATAGCTGGGAGCTGTCCTCAGAGTAACGGGAGCTTATATGGGTCAGGACCAGGTGTCTGACCCCGGCGCGCCTGGCCAGCTCTGCCGCCTCTTTTGCCGTGCTGTGTTTTGTCTCCATCGCCCATTCTATCATATCGCTGGCCAGAGCAGAATCATGGATCAGGAGATCCGCTCCCCGGCCCGCATCCTCCACCGACCGGCAGGGCCTGGTATCCCCGGTGTATACAACCTTTCTGCCCGGCCTTGCTGGCCCCATAACTTGCTGAGGCTGAACCACTCTTCCCTCCACCGCCACCTCATGGCCATGCTGCAGCCTGCCAAATAAGGGCCCTGGAGGAACGCCCAGGGAGAGAGCAGCATCACGGTCGAATCTGCCGAGCCGCTGATCTTCCTCCAGGATGTAGCCCAGGCTGGGCACGCTGTGACGGGTCTCTATGGCCCTCACCTGATATCCCTTCATCTTCACCACGTCCTCCGGCGATAGCTCCAGGGCGATTACCTCGAAGTTGCGGGAGAAGTAGCATACCGACTTGAAGCACTCCACCAGCCGGGCGGTATGTATCGGTCCGGCTATGGTTATGGGCTCAACTCTTCCCTGAAAGGCCATGGTCTCCAGGAGACCGGGAATGCCCAGGATATGATCGGCATGAAGATGGGTTAAAAAGATGTAGTTCAAGCGCATCATGCCGGTTCTGGCGCGCATCATCTGCCTTTGCGTTCCCTCTCCGCAGTCGAAAAGGAGCATTTCCCCTTCGCGGTTGATCAGTATGGCTGAAGGATTCCTCTCCGGAGTGGGTAGCGATCCGGCGGTCCCGAGGAAGGTCACATTGAGCATAACAGGCCTCTTAGCGTTTCTCCCGGAATGATAACCTCACCCCATATCATCTTTTGCATCCAAAACCTTTATCAGATAAAAGAGAAGGCACTCAAATGGTGTAGGTATGGATGCAATTACTATCGTGGAGTGGCTTCAGGCTTTGTTGGTACTGGTTATATTCCTGGGGATAATTGCGGTGAGCTTCAAGATCTGGCGCTGGAACTACGTGATCCCACCCAAGTAGGGCGGGACGTTTCTAGAGCAGATCCTGCCGCTGCTTTGCAGTTGGACTTTTTTTTTCTGGCAGGGATTCAGCTCACGAAGTATACTCCCACTATTACCATCATGAAAGCGGCGCCCTTATGCATCAGCGACGATCTGTCCGTCCTCTCATTCAGCTCTTTGGCCAGCCTTGGCGCTAGGGCACCGAGGATCATGATCAGCATCACCGTCAGGATGGGCTGGAGGGCTCCTACGCTGGATACCAGGGTGACTGATCCAATAGCATAGGCGAAGATGGAGAAGATCAGCCCGAGAAACTGGAAGGCCTCCTCTGAGATCAATGCTCCTATGGCAAAGCTTCCCCGGCCAAAGAAGCCAAAAACCTCTTCGCGAATGGAGCGCACGGCCATGAGAGGCATTACCACTATCATGGTGCCAAGCGATGACCAGATGTAAAGGCTCCACTCATCGATCGAATACAGGAGATATTTTAGGGAGAGATAATACGCAGCGGTAAGGATCCAAAATAACATAAATGGCCTGATCGATGGGGATAAGCCCTTGATGCTGCCTTTGATCTTCGGATAGATGCCAATTGAAGCCCTGCCGATTCCTCTGTCCCTTTTATAAGATAAAAAAAGGGTGCCGATTATAAGAAAAAGACCGCCTGCATAGCATCTTAGGCTTAAGATCTCGCCGAAGAGGAAGATGGAGCCAATTAATACGAACACAGGATATGCATATTCCATCGCCGAGACCTTTGAAGCCTCTTCGATCTGCAGGGCTTTCATGTAAAAGAAGGTAGGAAATATCTGCAAGCAACCAAGTAACAGAGCGATAAGGGATTCAGGGTATGTGAATTTGACACCTGCAAATAGCATAACCGGGATGATGAATATCAGCTGGACAAATGCCTGGCAGACTATATAGGCCTTGGAATCATATGTGTAATTTTTCAACAGAAGCTTGTCGAGCACTCCTGCGCCGGAAAAAAATATCGTCCCCAGGAATGCTAATATGAGCCAATCCATTTTGAACTTCTCCACAGTCGGTGCATGCCGATAAGCTCTGCAGATCGCTTTTCTTTCCTGTACGCGGTTTATTTTAGACTATTTAGTAATATTTATCGTACTAGTTATACTTATCTGAAATACCAATCCAATCGTCAATCTGATTAAACTTCTGCCTAAATAATTTATTAAATAATTATAACTGAGATTGCCATAAACCTACTCAGAAGTTGTATGCCCTAAGAAGAAGATTGGCATAAAACTCAAAGAATAAACTCTCAAAGCCAGCAAAGCCCTTGTTTTTTCAAATCGTTATTTGCGCTCCAATCCCTCATGCCCAGGCAGCCCCTTCTGCGAAACTCAGCCTCTCCGAAGGGCTTATCTACCTTTGAGCCAACCCTATTATTTCAAAGGTCATAATTCAAAGGGATATCACCATGATTTCAAAAGAGGAGATTTCGGAGATTCTGAAGGGATACGATAAGAAAAATATCACTATTGCCACCATCTGCTCGCACAGCAGCCTGCAAATCTTTCATGGCGCCCGTCGGGAGGGATTCAAGACCCTGGGCATATGCATCGGCCAGCCGCCTCGGTTCTATGATGCATTTCCACTAGCAAAGCCAGATAAATTCATCTGCGTTGAGAGTTATAGGGCTCTGCTGGATTATGCCGACGATCTCGCTGCAGATAGCGCCATTGTAATTCCCCATGGGTCACTGGTCGAGTATTTGGGGATCGAACGGTTCGAGTCCCTGGCTGTTCCCACCTTCGGCAACCGTCGCGTTCTGGCCTGGGAGAGCGACAGAGAGATGGAGAGGGAGTGGATGCTGAAGGCCGGAGTCAACGTACCCATGAGGTTTGAGAAAGCAGATGACATCGACCGCCCGGTCATTGTTAAGTATCACGGCGCCAAAGGCGGTCGGGGCTTTTTCATTGCCAAGACCAAAGAGGAGCTCCAGAGCAAGATGAGCAGCCAGGAAAAGTACACCATCCAGGAGTTCATCCTGGGCACCAGGTACTACATCCATTTCTTCTACTCGCCCATTAAGCCGGACGGATACAGGCTGAGCAAGGGATCGCTGGAGATGCTGGGCATAGACCGGCGAGTGGAGTCGAATGCCGATGAGATATTCCGCATCGGCAGTATGAAGGAGCTGGCGGATGCGGGCATCTATCCCAGCTTCGTGGTAACCGGAAACCTTCCTCTGGTGCTTCGCGAGTCTCTCCTGCCCAGGGCCTTTGAGCTGGGGGAAAGGGTTGTAGAAACCAGCCTGGATCTATTCGGAGGGATGATCGGCGCCTTCAGCCTGGAGACCATTGTCACCGACGAGCTGGAGTTCAAGGTCTTTGAGATATCTGCCAGAATCGTCGCCGGAACCAACCTCTATATCAATGGCTCGCCCTACTCCGATTTCGTTGAGCCGGGACTATCAAACGGCAGGCGCATCGCCCAGGAGATAAAGCGAGCCAATGAGCTCGGTCTGCTGGAAGAGATTGTCACATAAACACAGGCTGGAAGCCCCGCTCTTCAGGGCGGGGAGGAAAGCCGTAAGTAGCCCACCAAAACCTTTATATCACTCAGTGACTATACTGCCTACTGATGACTGAGCAGGTGTTAACCGTCCGAT
>ENA-UOOE01000922-UOOE01000922.1-fermentation-metagenome-genome-assembly--contig:-NODE-922-length-26630-cov-4.298250_pt1 | contig 26630 bp, 28 predicted proteins | sample MGYA00245776_ERZ724021 | MGnify/ENA primary metagenome ERZ724021 (study PRJEB28704, sample SAMN03018321) | fermentation metagenome | biome: anthropogenic terrestrial biome; feature: soil; material... | reverse complement strand
GTGACTGGAGTTCAGACGTGTGCTCTTCCGATCTGCGCTTGAAATTACCTCCTCTCTACCCTTGTCGCTGAAGATGTCCTTCTCCTGAACCAGGAAGGAGGTGTAAGGAGTGATTATGCCGTAGCGGGTGCTAAGGGAGACGATGGAGTCTATCCACTCCTGCTTCTCCCCGTAAAGCCGGATCTGAGTGAGATAGTATCCTACCGCCCGGGTGGCCCAGAGACGGGGTATGAAGTCGTCGCCGCCCTCTTTCCGGAAGCTGAGATCCTCATAGGTATAGCTTCTCTCTTCCTGGTTGACCATTCCCTTCAGGGTGATTTTCGCCGGTCCGCCTTCTCTGTACCTTCCAAGCAAGATGAGCTGAGAGCCGGCGAAAAGGTCCGGGATCCTCTGGGGATAGACCTGATCGACTATGATATCGCCCCAGTCTAAGGAGAGGTCGGAGAGGACGGGTATCTTCACCTTGCGGTAGAAGGCGCTGACCTCCTCATCGATCTCTTCCCCTGGACGGACATAGGTGCTCGCACCGCCGTGGTCCAGAGAGATCTGGTCCAGCAGGTCGGTGTCCACATCGTCGCCCACCCCAAAGCTGAAGATGCGCACATTATCCGGTGACTCTCGCGCTACATTGTCAAGTATTGCTCCTGTCACCGTCACCCCCTCGGTGGGCAGGCCATCGGTGAGAAAGATGAGGGTGGTGGGGCGGACTTCTTCCGCCAGGCCCACCGCCTCGATCATCGCCCGGTTGATATCCGTCGATCCCATGGCCTCCAGGCGGTCCAGGAAATCCTTTCCCTTATCGGCCTGGGCGGCGGGCTCGAGACTGGGGCTGAAAGATCTGGTGGTAGTGGCAAAGGAGACGATAGCAAACCGATCCAGAGGATTGAGGTGATCCAGGACATATCTGGCAGCCTCCTTGGCCTGGTCCATCTTCTCGCCTTGCATGCTGCCCGAGGTGTCCAGGACTAGAATTATATCCTTGACCACTATCTCCTCTTCGTTTACCTTTACATCCGGTGCTGCCAGGAGGAGGAAGAAACCGTCCTGGCCCTCCTCTTTAAAGCTGAGCAGGTTCAGGCCGATCTTCTCGCTGCTGATGGTGTAGAAGAGCTCGAAGTCCCTGTCCGGCAGGACATCCGATTGCTCCAGTCCCAGAAGGGCATGGTAGTCATCCTCCCTATCTATGGAGACCTCATGGCGAGAGGAATAGACGGCCTTCAGCGGTTCTCGCGATTCGATCTGGGCCCTGACGACCAGATCTTCCAGCGGCCGGGAGGAGAAACGTTCTGTGCTCAAGGGATAGATGTAATGAACCAGGCCGTTTTCCACCGGCAGGATCTGGCTGTACTCCAGCTCAATCTTGCGCTCCTCTCCTGGGGGTATGGGAAACACTGAGGCCTTGAGGGCTTTTCTGCCCACATACTCGAGCAGTGCTGGGTCTTTCATCCTCCGCACCACATCATCATATATTGTCCGGGCCTCATCGGCTTCCAGGATCTCTCCATGCACTGCTTTGCCATCCACCCACATCACAAAATCGCTCACCGCAGCGCCCTGTGGCAGGGGAAATATGTAGGTTCCCTCAGCAGTCCATGGATTGTCATTGACGAAGACCTGATCTACCCGGGTGGTGGCCACCTGGTCCTTTATCTGGATGTCCACATGATGGTACTTGATGGCCAGAGACTGGTCCAGGCGCACGTCCACTCCAGGTGGCGGATCGACGATGATGATCCCATCCGCTCCTGCAGGGCTCATCAGGCCCACAGATACGGCAAATAGCATTAGCAAGATGTATTTCCACATAATCCCACACTCGATATCAGCCCAAAAGAGCCGATCGATCTTAACAAATTATAATGCGCCATTGGTATAAATAGATCTTATCCTCATCATGGCCCTTGCCATCGTCGATTGATTGATTCAAGACATATCGCCATTTTGATATATTTTGACGGAGACAGATTCATGAACAATTCCTGAGTAGAGAATAGCGAGGGGTGAGAGGAAATGTTTGAAAAAGTTCTGATTCCGACCGACTTCTCCCGGTACTCCAGCAAGATGGCCGAATTTGTAACGGAGATCCCAGGGACCAGAGAGGTAGTGCTTCTCAATGTCCTGGATGCCAGCAATCCCAAGCTCCTGGAGAAGAGCGGGTGGAGTTATGACGCCATCATAAGCGAGGCGGCTTTTCGGCTCAATGAAGAGGCAAAGCTGATCGCTAGCAACACCTACAAAAGGGAGGCATCTCTTTTGGTAAAGCCCATCCTGAAGGTGATAGTGGAGCCCATGAGTGGGGCGGATGGGGTCAATCTTAAGGCGCCGGAGCCCAGGCAGGATGCGGATTTTGTTTACGGAGGAACTGTGGGCGATGCCATTCAGAAGACGGCATGGGAGGAGAATGTATCCCTGATAATCATGGGAGCACAGGGTAAGGGAATGCTGGAGGGGATGCTGCTCGGAAGCGTATCCACAGAGGTGCTGCGCCAGGGTGAGACCGATCTATTAATCCTCCGCCACAAAATGCTGGAAAAGGGTAAAGAGGCAAATAAGGAGAGGTTCTGCCCAGATATCTTCTCCAGGATTCTGGTCACAACTGACCTCTCGGCAGCAGCAGAGGATGCTATAGGCCTGGCAGGGGAACTGGAGGGAACAAAAGAGATCCTTCTGGCTCATGTAATATCCAAAGAAGAGGAGTTTGACAGAACGGCAGAAAAGCTCAATCTGATGCGTCGGGATCTGGAGCAGCCGGGAAGAATGGTCACCATCCATATCCTCAAGGGCAAGCCTGCCGATCAGATTCTGGAACTTGCCAAAAAGCATGATGCTTCGCTTCTGATCTTCAGCTCCCAGGGGAAGGGCTGGATCAAGCAGATGAGATTGGGCAGCACCTCATTCGATGTCGCCCGGCGGTCGGACAGACCGGTGCTGGTGGTCCGGCAAAAGAAGGGCTGAGCCGGGCGCAGATAACGGATAGGTGAATAGAGAGGGGGGCAATGAAGATAAAAAAGGAGGCAGAACTTATGAATAGTGAGGATCGGGACCGCATTCTCTTTGAGCTGCAATCGATCCATCCGGATATACGTCCAATCTCCACCGATCTTATAGTTGTGGCGGACTGGGTGAGGCTGAAGTGCAGATACGGCTGCCGGGCCTATGGAAAGCACCTTTGCTGCCCGCCCTTCGCTCCATCTCCAGAGGAGATGAGAAGGGTCGTATCTGAGTACAAGACGGCTATTTTGGCCAGGTTCCTGGCGGAACCGGGACCGGGAACCGACCCCAGGCACATCCACCATTACCTCTGGGACTCCATTGATCAGGTCTTATTCGGAGAGGGTTGTTCTCTTTGGGATGGTGCTGCTGGATTGATTCTCAGCCAGGAATTCACAATTCAATATTCTGAAAGAAGATAAGAATAAATAGTAAGAAATACGCAAACACGCATCTAATAGATTGCAAGGATGGGCTGAAATGACAGAGGGATATGAAGTCTTTGGCAATGCACTGGATCGATCGGTGCTTGCCAGCCTCAGGGAGCTGCAGGATGATGGCGATCCTGATATCGTTGCTGAGGTGGGTGGCCTCTTCCTGGAGCATTCACCGCAAAAGATTGCAGCGATTCTGAAGGCGGTGGAGAACGGTGATGCAAAAGGGCTGCAGACCGCAGCTCACAGCCTGAAGTCCAGCAGCGCCTATGTGGGGGCGATGCGCCTTTCGGAGCTGAGCCGGGAGCTGGAGATGATGGGCCGCTCCCAGGTGATGGATGGAGCAGAGGAGAAGGCTGAAAGGCTAAACCGGGAGTATAAGCAGGTCATGATGGAGCTTGATGCAGAGATTCAAAGGTCGAATTAAAGGATGATCCGGATGGAGTATCGCTTTGACAACTACATCCTGAAGGCGTTTCTTGCTTCAGGACTGCTGGCAGTGGTGATGATGGCCTTAGCTTTGGGGCTGATCCAGCTCTTCCGCTACGGGCCCGGCCTCCCAGCATCCATTACCCTGATCCTGGCGGCAATCGCTTTTGTCCTCTCTGCCTCGTTCTTCGAGCGCTACGAGGTGGGGTCCATCATGTGGTCCATGTTGGTCTCCATCATCGCCACTCTGATCCTGGCCCTTCTCTCCGGGGGGATAATCTATGCCTTCTCCGAGAACAGACATCCCTGGGATGAGCTGCTCAGTGGCTTTGCTATCTGCATAATAATAGCCATGACCCTGCTCAGCTATCTCAAGCGCAGCCTGGGCGAGATAGAATACTAAAATATATAATAAACCTTGCAGAAGAGAGTTCTAATACTAGCAACATAATTACCTGCTCGTAATGGCCGGTCAAATGGTGGACTCTTATGGCCGCAAAGTCACAGGCATACGAATCGCTCTCACCCCTCGATGCAATTTGAGGTGCATCTACTGCCATCACGAGGGAGAGCTGCTGCCAGGTGGCGAGATTCCAGGAGAGATGGTGGTGAGCATTGCCAAAGCGGCAGCGGAGCTTGGGATGCGCTCTGTGAAGTTCACCGGCGGAGAGCCTCTGCTGAGAAAGGACCTCGATCTTATCGTTGCCCGTATTCCCCAGAGCCTGGACATATCCATAACCACCAATGGCATCCTGCTTGCCGAGCAGGCGGAGGCTCTGGCCCGGGCTGGTCTGGACAGGGTGAATGTCAGCTTGGACTCCCTCCAGCCGAACAGGTATTGCCAGATCACCGGGGGAAGGCCAGGGGATCTGGAGAGGGTTTTAGCAGGAATTGATGCCTCCAGAGAGGCCGATCTCCTGCCCCTCAAGCTGAATTTTGTGGTTTTGAAGAGGAATGAGTCGGAGGTCCCGGAGATGATCGATTTCTGCCGCGGGAGGGGGCTTATCTTGCAGTTGATTGAGCTTTTGGACATTCAAGGCCAGGGAATATCCGGAGACATTGAGGGGATCGAGAGGAGCCTTGCTGCCAGGGCGGATTCCATCCTAACCCGTGAGATGCACAGAAGGAAGAAGTATTTCCTGGATGGAGCAGAGGTGGAGGTGGTCAGGCCGATGGACAACACCGAGTTTTGCGCCCATTGCACTCGGCTGAGGGTGACCTCGGATGGTAAGATCAAGCCCTGCCTGCTAAGAAGCGACAATCTGGTCAAGATCGATAGCTGCGACCCGGCGAGGATCAAGGAACTGCTGCGGATGGCGAACGCCAGGAGAGAGCCCTACTTCGGCAATGTCTGCCGATCGGTGGCAGATGCCCCTTTTATCGAATCTAAGATAATATAGTCAAATGGCAAATAGATATCTGCGATAATTAGAGCCTCCTGCTTCTCGCCCAGGCCATCAGCAATATCTGAGTTGAAAAAGGGTCCATGTTATGCAATAACATTATATATTGCAAAACCACACGATTAATTATATATAAATAGCAAGAACACTTGAGTACCCAAATTTAGATAAATACTTATACGAATAATGTAAGTATTAAATATGTCATTAAGTGAAGAGTCTGGGGACATTCCCAGAAGAAAGATTCCGAAATTCAGAGCAACAAAGGCACAGCTTAAGGATATGAAAACCGCAGCGGCTATTTTAAACATGCTCTCTGAAAAGCCGGAAGTCCTTAAGAAATTGGGCGATGAATACTTGGAAGCATCCAATGCACCGGAGGAGGAAAGGGATTTTGCAGAGTATGAGTTGAGACAAAATGTACTGAGGACCTTGACTGAGAACATAAAGCAAATCCCAGAAGAAGAGCTCGAAAGGAATATCGACATTGTATTAGGCCCATGGTGGCCATGGTGGCCTAGATATAGAATGCCGCCAATAATCAAGGATTACGGCTATTATTGGTCTGGGGAGGGTATTGAGTTTCAGCAGCGAGGATTGGAGATGAGAAGGCAAAGAAGAAGATAATAAGCCGAGGAAGAGGATAATCCGGATAAAAAGCTGATGAAGAGGATAGTCTAAATGTCGCAAGAGATCGAATACGATCAACCCACAGTCGCCACTTTTTCGCCTTTGAGGTCTAAGGATGCTGAAGATCCGTATAGAGATCTGATCAATAATATAGGTTCCATCTTAAGCGAAAGAAAGCTGATCAAAAGCGAGGTGGTATTGCCTAAAAAGGAGAAATTGGTGGTAAATTACCCGGACTACGCGTTTGCTCATCCTATTCGCTTGCATCCCTCATGTTGGGTAGATGATGGAGATCATCTTGCAGGCGTACACCCTAAATCCAGTCTTCCTTTTTTTATCAACTCTTCTGGCTCGATCATTTGCCGCCTTTGTACAGGAAAAAATAGTATTGAAGAGATGCATAAAGAGCTCAAAGAAATCTGGTTTTCAGTTGCCGATGATGTATTATTAAGGGATGGACTATCCTTCCTAATGCTGCTGGAAGAGATGAATCTAATAGAATTTGTGGGGCGGAAAATTGAGGGTACTGCTCATTAATCCCCCTGGTTGGGTTGGAGATAGAATCCCGTTAGGTTACGATCTAGTGCCATCGGTGCCTTTGGGTTTGGGCTACCTTGCATCAACTATGGAATCCGAAGGCATAACTGCCAAGATCGTTGACATGGATTGGGGCGGTTTTTCCAAAGAGGAATTAGTCGATATGATATCGAAATTCGATCCTGATATCATAGGAATAACATCCTTCACCTCCAATTATGCAAATGCTGTGGACATTGCCAAAGCAGCAAAATCGCACAATCCTAATATCAAAATAGTATTCGGTGGCGTACATGCTACATTCATCCATCGAGATGTGCTGCATATGATTCCTGAAGCGGACATAGTTGTTCGATATGAAGGAGAGCGAGCGATATGCGAAATCTGTGATGCTCTGGAAAGCGGAAGAAAGCTGGAAAATGTCAAGGGAATCAGCTTTCGCCATGATAATAGGATATTTTCCACACCACTTAGGCATAGGATAGAGGACCTTGATAGCATACCGTTCCCCGCTTTTCATCTATTGGAGCCCTCGATTGAGCATTACATAGGGAAGGGAAAAGAGAAGGGCTTTCCCATAATAACTACTCGAGGATGCCCCTTCAATTGCATATTTTGTTCCACAGCAGCACTTCACGGTCGCAAATACCGTGCAAGAAGCGCAAATAATGTCTTAGATGAGATGGAATTTGTACGAGATAAATACAAAATAAATGTAATCAGCTTTGCAGATGATAATTTCACCATGAAACGAAATAGAGTTATTGAACTATGCAGAGGCATTAAAGAAAGAAATCTCGATTTTGAATGGGGTTGCAGCGCCAGGGTGGACCTATTATCAAAGGATTTATTGGAGGTGATGAATTCCTCTGGCTGCAAAAATATATTTTTCGGTATAGAATCCGCATCTCAAAGGGTACTTGATACGGTTAAGAAGGGCTTTAGCATTGAGAAAGCAAAGGAGATGGTAAAGCTCACTGAGAAAATGGGAATAAAAACACATTGTTCATTTATCCTAGGCTTGCCGAACGAGACCGTGGAATCGATAGATGAGATGATAAAATTTGTTGAAGAAACTATGCCATCGGGAAGAGTGCTTCCTAACGTTTTGGAAATACTTCCCGGCACCGAGCTATGGGATAAAGAGAGCGAATATTTTGGAAATACGCCATCCATACCTGCTGCAGATATAATCAGAGTTCAATTGGAGCTTTTCTACAAATTCTTTGAGATAAGTGCAAAAGGGAGGGAATTGCTTACGATTGAGCCACCAGATATTGAGATCATTGGCGGATCGACTGCATTTGCAGAGCAGGAGAGACAGGAACCTTCTTAGAGGATATCAAGATCATTCCCTTTATTAGCCGGTATCGATAAATGGATGTCGCTTCCTTCTTTCGCCAAGATAATAGTTGCTGCCTTCATCGTCCTTCTCTATGATAATATTGAATTTCTTTGAATTGTTGATTCTTCGCCCTATTTCCCCAGTATCCCGGCGTGCGCCTCCCTGAATCCGGGGTCCCTCATCTGGCAGGAGCACCTCCCCTTGAACCAGGGATAGCGGGTCATCTCTCTCCAAATCTCCTCCAGGCTCTTCTCTTTTATGTTCCCGAAGCCCAGAGGCATATAGGCGCAGGGCAGGGCCACTCCGTCCCCGTCCACATGAATCCATCTTCTCCCAGCAAAGCAGCCGAACATCTCCGGGCTCAACAGATACGGCAGTGCGGAGACCCTGGGCCCCTCCATTCTGTTCTTCTCCTTGTGGAACCTCTCCAGCCTGGTCACATCCCCAGATGTGAGCACCTCATCCTCGTGGGTTGCCCAGCGGCCCACGGCCACGATCTCGTAGAGGGAGAGCTCATGGACCCCCAGCTCTGCAGCCAGACTGAATGCATCCTCCAGATAATCGATATTATGAGGGGAGGTCACCATGAACAGGTCCACCAAAAGGCCAGCCTCCAGGGCATTGCGAACCCCGAATAAGGCATCCTGAAAAGCCCCTTTGCGCCCCCGGAAGCGGTCATGCTGCCCCTCGATGGGGCTGTCGATACTTATCCTCACCGCATAGCGTCCCGCCTCCTTCAGCTGCCTTGCCATCTCTAAAGTTAAGTGGTAGCCGCTGGTAAAGCTGGTGGCTATGGCCCGCTGGTCGACGGAAGAGACCAGGTCGGGCAGATCCTTGCGGAGCATGGGCTCTCCACCGTCGAAGGTCACCAGGTACGAGCCCATATCCAGGGCTTGGGAGATCGCCCCCTTGATCACGTTGCTTGAGAGTATCTCCCCCTGACGGGAGGGGGCGGAACAGTGCAGGCAATCGTTGGGGCAGGCCTTCACTACCGCAATGGAGAACTGGTCGGGCACCGGACGGCGGATCATCCCCCCCACCTGGGCATTCAGCATGCGGTCGAAGGCAACGCTCGGAGCAGGAGGAATCCAGGTGGAAAAGATGAATCGGTCCGGGCCGGAGCTGATGGATTTTTCCGTGGCAAAGACCTTATTGATCTGGTCGATTATCGGTTTCGCCAGAAGGGCAGCCGGGCCGCGGGCAGAAAGACGGATTCCTTCCCCCGTTCCATCAGCCGAGGCCTCGATCTTCAGCAGAGGCTTTTTTGCGATCTGCATCTTTGCAGTCCCCGGCAGGTCATCTCATCCACTATCTCCCGGAGCTGGAGCTTTTTCTCTTCATCTCCATTCAGGGCCTGGAGGGCGCTTTTGGCCTGGTTGCAGTGATCATCGGTGACTTTTATGCACATATGAACCACTTTCGCGGTGTCAGAACCAGAATCAACATCAAAACCAGTATCAGAATCACTGTCAGAAGAAGCCCCAAGAGAGCTCCGGCCAGCATAGATCTTGGGAAGGGTGACCGAGGTCTTCTGGGAGGACTTCCCCTGATCCAGACCCAGGAACTCCTCCAGGTCATCGAGGACCTGATAGCCCAGGCCCAGATGCAGCCCATAGCTCTCCAGCCTGGCCACATCCTCTTCCCCTGCCCCGCTGATCAGCCCACCGATCTTGGCTGAGGCGGAGAAGAGGGATGCCGTCTTTCTGGTGATGCACTGATAGTAATCCTCAGGCGAGCCCGCGCAGGAGAGGTCCATCAGTTCTCCCTCGGACATGTCCATGCAGGCGCGAGAGAACGCCCTTGTCACCGGCTGGCTATAGCCGGATATCAGGTCGATCGACCTGGAGATGAGCCAGTCGCCCGCCAGGAGCGAAGCCTCAGGACCAAAACGCTCCAGAGCACTGGGCGAGCCCCTTCTCTCTATGCCATGATCTAGAATATCGTCATGCACCAGGGATGCAGCATGGACCAGCTCAATGGCTAAAGCAGCGCTTATGGACTGGGCAGGAGGGGTGCCGAGAGCCTCTGCAGAGAGAATAAGAATGAGCGGCCTGACCCTCTTTCCCGGCGCGGAAAGCACATAGCTCAGTATCTCCCCCAGAGGGGAATCGGGCAGGTCCCTCATCAGTGCGGCAAGCTCTTTATTGATGAGATGGTACTCATCCCTGGCGGAGAACATCGATCCAAGTAGTCTCGGCCAGGTTATTTAGCTTTTGCTGAGAAAAATGTCAGGAAGATAAAGATAGTAGATGATTTATCGGATCCTAGATGCAAGATTTTGGATTATTATAAACAGAGAAAACTAATAAACCAATTATCTAAATTAGCTGATTTAAAGAGAAAGATTGCCTCAATCCATAGATTTTTAGTTCATCCTAAATCTAGGGTATTTTTGGCAACAAGAGGCTTGCCGGGGTGACTGACCGGCCAAGTGCGCGGCTGCAGACCGCGAGAATTGGGTTCGACTCCCAACCCCGGCCTCATGAAAATATATAGTACCATCTCCCGAGAGAAAGAGAGATTAGAGACCATTCACAGCGGAAGGATCAATCTATTCGTCTGCGGTCCCACAGTCTATGACGATTCTCACATAGGCCATGCCAGGACCTACATTGCCTTTGATGTGGTGGCCCGATATCTCAAGTACCGGGGCTACAGCGTTTTTTATCTGCAGAACATAACAGATGTCGACGATAAGATCATAGCTCGCGCTGCTGAGAAGGGAATCTCGCCCCGCACACTTGCCAGGAGATTCGAGCAGAGGTACCTAGAAGATATGGAGTCTCTGAGTGTCACCAATGTGAACTATTATGCAAGGGCCACAGAGCACATCCCGGAGATCATCTCCCAGATAGAGAGGCTGAAGAAGTTGGGCTTTGCCTATGAGACCCAGACCGGGATCTACTTCGACGAATCCCTTTTCGAGGATTTCGGAAAGCTGTCTCATCAGAGCGCTGAGGAGCTGAAAAAGCACAGAATCGAGCCGGATCCGACCAAGAAGAACAGCGGCGACTTCGCCCTATGGAAGAAGAGGAAAATAGGGAATGAAGGCAGCGGTCATGCTGAAAGGTCCGGTCAGTTTGACGATGAGATCGCCTGGGATTCTCCCTGGGGAAAGGGCAGGCCCGGCTGGCACATCGAAGACACAGCCATCACTGAGACCTACTTTGGGCAGCAGTACGACATTCATGGCGGGGCCATGGACCTTATATTTCCCCATCACGAGGCTGAGATTGCCCAGATGGAGGCGGCCTCGGGAAAAAAGCCCATGGTCAGATACTGGATGCACACCGGCTTTCTTAATGTCAATGGAGAGAAGATGTCCAAGTCCCTGGGAAACTTTACCACAATCCGGGATATGTTGAAGGTGCATGATGCTCAGGCATTCCGGCTCTTTGTTCTACTCTCCCACTACAGCAACCCCATCGACTTCTCGCCCGACGCTCTAAAGCAGGCACAAAGAAGCCTGGAGAGGCTGCGACATTCTGCCAGGATCATCGACGAGAGCATTGAAGTCGATGATGATGAAAACCAGGATCTTGAAATGGCTGAATACAGCGATCCAGCTGTGGCTGCTGCTAAAGCGCAGTTCCTGGAGCATATGGACAACGACTTCAATACTCCGTATGCCTTACGCACCCTCTTTGACCTGATAAGGGACATCAACCGGCGCATAAATGATGAAAGGATATCGCAGAAGGGCTTGAAGGAGGCAAGAGAGTTTCTTGATCGAGCAGGTGAGGTTTTAGGATTGACCATCTTTTCTCCGGCAGGAGCAGCTCAGGGGAAGCCAGAGGCTGATGCAGCAGAGAAGCTTGCTGACCTCTTGATCTTTACCAGGCAAAAGCTGAGGGAAAAAAAGGACTGGCAGCTTGCCGATGAGATCAGGAGCCGGATGAATGCGCTCGGAATTTCAGTTGAAGACGCTTAAATGAGACTTGCGATCGAGGGATTTGGATATTCAATACTCCTTTTTTTGCCTAATAAGTTAGCTTTAAATATCACTCCAGTTAACAATTGTGATCGGTGAAACAATAAATGAGGGATCGTTTTTGCCGGCGCAAGTCATTCGCCGCATAATCCTAACCTAGATCGCCTGCCGGCCTCAGCCAGGCGCATTGCCGAATTGCTGGAATCAGAAAGCCTCCTCACGCAAAAGGAGATTGTAACCAAGACCTATCTTCCTGCCCGGACGGTCAGATACGCACTGAACCGGCTGAAGGAAGAAAACCTTCTATTGGAGAGGTTCTCATTTCGAGACGCCCGCCAGAGCCTCTACAGCCTGAATCTCGAGGGCTCAATTTCGGAGGTGGTTACCTCCTGATCTACTTTTTGAATCTGGATTTCTATTAACGGAGCCATGAATCTGCAATAGGCTGATAGATATTGAATTGGATTATACATCTCTATAAGGGGTAATATCACATCCTGTGCATGGCAAACACATTGTTTCGGCCATGTCCGGCCTCAGGTCACGTTCCTCCAGAATCCTTTTTGTGGCTCTTGCCAATAAAAGCAGTCTCTCGGAAGAGGGTCGCTTTATGTCGATCTCTCCACTCCTCAAAGGATGTGGTGAAATAGGCCTTAAAATAGGTATCACATCCATATCTGCGAGCTTGGCAACGCCCGCTAAAACGCATTCATCGCTCTCCCCTAGCCCCAGGATGAAGTTGGAGGAGACTCTATTCTTGCCGAAGATGGGCACGGCTTTATCCAGCGACTTGAGGATATGCTCCAGAGACAGACCTGGGCAGACTCTGGAGAAGATCTCAGGATCCATGGTCTCCACGTTATACTTAATCTCAGTTGCACCAGCCTGCTTCAGATCTTGTGAGGAGGTTTCTGTCGGGTAGACGGAGACGCCGATGGGCACATCATATCTGGCTCTCAAGGCCGATACAATCGATACTAACCTTTTTGCCTCTTCTTCTATTGAACTCTCCACTCCGCTGGTGAGGGATATGGCTCTGAGTTGCCCTGTCCTCTTGGCTTCTTGCACGAGCTGGAGTATTTCCTCTCGCTCTTTTGTCTCCCCGGCGAGTTTGGGAACCGGGCAGAACTTGCAGTCATAAACGCACCTGCCACTAATGGTAAGATATGCCTGCTCAGGACAATGGCTGAGGGCGGGCTCAAGGCGGCCGGAGACTATTGGCTTTCCGTCCTTGATCAGCATGACATCAGAGCAGCATCTAATCACCTTGAGCGGAGAATTCTTATTAGCCGCCAGCCTCACCCTATGGCCGCCGGATTTGAAAAAGAATGATTCAATACCGGCTCCGGGACCAGCGCTGGGCCTGGTGGTTCTGACAGCCTCCTTTAATAGCTCCTCGTCGATATCAGCGCTGCCGATGCTCACCAGCAACGCTTTGATCTCAGCATTCATCATCATAAATTCGCCTTCAATCGATTCGCAAATATTATGGAATCACTCTAGGAAATGGCTGTCAGGCCATATGAACGATGGCAATGCGGCAAAATACGTCAAGAAAAAAAAGTTGGTTAATCGAGCCTATCGGGCAATCTCAGTTGCCTGTTGCACTACAGCAGGAGGGCATCGCACAGCTCTGGTCCTGGGGCTTTGATGCGCAATTGCCCAGGGGGCAACTGGCAGCGCAGGAGGATGCACTGCTCTCTCCCTGAGCACAGGTTCCGGTGCAGTTTTGCAGGCATTCTGAAGGCCCGCAGGGTATACCGCCCGGGCAGATGCATGATCCGGCTTGTCCAAGTGCCGATGCCATTCCTGCAAACAGCAGGAGAAGGGATACAACAGCTATTTTCTTCATATTAAACCACTCTCTTCAACTCTTTGAACGCCGCGCGTTCGCAACATAAGCTCATCTTTATGGCATATGACGATTTGGATTCTGGCAATATGCATTGGATTTTTTTGGTCGCCTTCAAACTAAATTGTTATATGATACAATATTTTTTTATCAAATTAAGCTTAATTCCAGCAAGCAATTCTCTGCTCAATGGATCGCCCCTCTCGCTCGATTTGATTTTCTCAAATTGGGTCATGCTTCTGCAGTTAATCGACGAATGTCTTATATATCTGTGTTCACAATTGTGATCTCATGGAATCGGAGAGCCTATGAACCTCATGAGCCTTTTCGGAGCAATTGCAGTTCTAAGCCTCATTGTAGTCCCGGCTATATCTCAGCCTGGCATGAATGGCTGTGCATGCGCACAGAGGGACTGCCAGGAAAAGGCTGCAATGGATTGTTGCTGCAAATCTCTGGATGGCCAGATCTGCACCTGCTCCGGGCTGGTTTCATCATATTCCTGGACGGATTACCCTGATCCGTCTCATTTCAGCTTGAGCAAGAGAGGACCACGCTCCTCCGGCTTTTCCGGCTCAAGGGCCTCAGAGAGCTCTGACAAGTCCATTGAATTATCCCAGGGCTATCCTGCTGCAACAGCAATATCCTCAGCATCAAAGAATGCTGGCCCACCAGACCCGGATGTCCTGGAATATCTCCCTCCTTCAGCCAGGCAAGTCTTCCGAGTGCTGGAATCCGACGGCCCTCTCACCCAGAAGGATGTAATCAGCCGGACTGAGCTACCACCCAGAACGGTGAGATATGCTCTGGACAGGCTCAGAGGAGAAGAGATAATTGAGGAGCGATTTTGCTTCCGAGACGCAAGGCAAAGCCTCTATAATCTGCCGGGAATGCTGCCAAACCAATTGAAGAGGAGCATAAGTTGAACTTTAATATCACAGCACAGTAGGAGACGATACATGAATCATATCAAGGTGCAACTGCCCGGAAAACAGGCAGATGGATACGTGATACCTCTTGGGCCAGTCAATTTGGTAAACGTAGTTACAGATGTAGGAATGGTGGGCTGCGGGGCCTTCGATGTAGCTGCCCTAAACAATTTCGGCTACCCGGCAGCAAAGGTCAGGCCATCTCAGGGGAGCTCGATTGCCACTATCGAGGACCTTCTGCAGGGCATCGTCAAGGAAGTGAATCCCAATGCAGAGACGCTGGGATTGAAGGTTGGCCTCACCGGCAGAGAAGCTCTCGAATTGCTATAATCCAGATCTGAAAATCATATTTTCTACTTAAGAATCACCCACCAGCAATCGGCGGCAGTATGGCCACTTCGTCGCCTTCTGACAGCGTTGCCTTTAGCCCACCGATGGACTCGATATCTTTTCTGTTCTTCATGAGGATGACATAATCTCTGACATTGCCAGATTCATCAAATAACGCAGATTTCATCCTCTGATGGGATGCACAAAGGCTATCCAGAAGATCCTGGATAGTGGATTTATCCCTTAGCTCCAGCCTTAAGTCCTTCCCCAGAATATCGCGAAAGTTTGCAAACGCCTTGATGTATATTATCATTTTCACCTCAAAAATTACTTAAAGTTTGAGCATTGCGACCATCATCTGCACACGCTCACCAATCGGCTGACTCCGTCGCTTGTTATCATCCCTATTACCCTTTGATTTGCATCTACTACCGGCAAAGCCGAGATGTTATGCTCATTCATGCGCTTGGCTGCTCGCTCAATCGGATCTTCCTGGGCAGAAATAACCACATTGCGGGTCATAATCTCTTCTAGCAGCGTGTATTTCAAGGCCACAGCCTTGGACACATCCCAGGCGGTAACAATTCCCACCAGCTTTCCTTCCTCGTTGGTTACAGGCAGATGAGTCACGCCTTCTGTCATCATAATCCTGGCCGCATCCTCAACACTCGAACCCTGCCGGATGGTTACTACGTCTCTGATCATCACATCAACTACAGATGTGCGGGATAGAAAGTTCTGAATGGTATAGTTCATTTGCCCCGATTCAAGAAGAAAAGCATCGTGCCCGTAGTTTGATCTGATCTCGCAGTGTCGCACATCGAGATCATTGGCACTCAGAGCCTCAGCAATCTCCTTGCACTGGTAAGGAGGATAGAGCCAGTCAGAGCTTATGGAAATGACAAGGAACTTTGCCTTGGCACCATTGAAGGCCTCAACCAATGACAAAGTGCCACTCTTGGTCAAGTCGAAGTAGTCAATTGCCTTGGTGAGGTAGAGATAGGAATTGGCATCGAAGCGCTTCACGAAAGCATCGCCGTGATAGCTCAAGTAGCCCTCGACCTGGAAGTCGAGGGATGCAAAGTCGAAGCCGAACTCCGTCTTGCCTTGCAGGCGCCTGCCGAACTTCTGATGCATCGACTCGTCGGAAAGATATGTGATATGCCCAATCATCCTGGCCAGAGAGAGACCGCGGGCTGGAGGAGTCCGACCATAGTAGTTGCCATTCTCCCAACAGGGATCTGAGGTTATTGCTCTGCGACCTACTTCATTGAAGGCAATCTGCTGAGGCGAGGAGTAGGCACTGGTGGCAATGGGCACAGCGAAGCGCACCATCTCCGGATAAGATGCACACCACTGCAGGACCTGCATCCCGCCAAAGGAACCGCCGATGACAGCGAATAGCTTATTAACTCCCAAATGCTCCAGGAGCCTCTTTTGGACATCCACCATATCCTTTACTGTGATGAAGGGAAAGTCCAGACCGTAGGGCTTTCCGGTATTTGGATTGATTGATGAAGGGCCAGTGGTGCCCTTGCATCCGCCCAATACATTGGAGCAGATGACAAAGAATTTGTCGGTATCCAGGGCCTTGCCTGGGCCGATGATGATGTCCCACCAGCCCGGCTTCTCTTCCCCTTTGTGCCAGCCTCCTGCATGGGCATCTCCGGAGAGGGCATGGCAGACTAAGATGGCATTGCTAAACTCTCTATTCAGCTTGCCGTAAGTCTCGTAGGCTACCCTAGCCCCGACGAGCCGACCGCCATGCTCCAGATGCAGCTCTTCCGGGAGAGTGTACAATTGAGTTTCGACCAGGCCCGCAGATTCCCTCTTCATGCCACCGCCTTGGCTAAAGCCTGATCCAGGTCCGCTATGATATCTTCGACATTCTCGATGCCCACAGAAATCCTGATGAAGTCCGGGGTAACTCCTGTGGCCGCCTGCTCTTCTGCCGTCAGTTGCTGGTGGGTGGTCGATGCAGGGTGTATCACCAGGCTCTTGGAGTCTCCGATGTTGGCCAGATGGGAAAGCAGCTCCACAGACTCAATGAACCTCTTGCCTGCCTCCAGGCCGCCCTTGATGCCAAAGCCCAGCAGAGCTCCATACTTGCCCTTCAGATATCTCTCAGCCAGAACATGGCTGGGATGCTCCTCAAGTCCGGGATAATTGACCCATGCTACGGCAGGGGGGCTCTTCAGGAACCGCGCCACCTTCAGCGCATTCTCCGAGTGCCTCTCTTGCCGCAGAGCCAGAGTCTCCACGCCTTGAAGGAAGAGGAAGGAATTGATGGGGCTTGGGGCCGGCCCGAGGTCTCGGAGAAGCTGCACTCTGGTCTTGAAGACGAAAGCCACATTTCCAAGTCCCGGGAAGTTGCCGAATGTGTCCCAGTACTTAAGGCCGTGGTAGCTGGGATCGGGTTGTGTGAACTCTGGAAACTTACCACGGGACCAGTCGAACTTGCCTGAGTCCACAATAACACCACCGATGGAGTTTCCGTGGCCATTGATGAACTTGGTAGCAGAATCCACGATTATGTCTGCGCCGTATTCGATAGGCCTGACTATGCCGATTCCTACTGTGTTGTCCACTACAAAGGGAAGGCTTTCATCGTGAGCTATCCTGGCGATCTTCTCAAAGTCGGGCACATCCAGCTTGGGATTGCCGATAGTCTCGGCATAAATAGCCCGGGTCCTGGGAGTGATGGCCTTCTTGAACTCCTCCGGTCGGGTGGAGTCAACGAAAATAACCTTTCGTCCAAGCTTTGGGAAGGTATAATGGAAGAGCTGATAGGTCCCGCCATAAAGGTTGTTGGCGGAGACGATTTCATCTCCCACCTGGGTGATGGCCAGCAGTGCCAGGGAGATGGCAGACATGCCCGATGACACCGCCAGAGCACCGCTTCCGCCTTCTATGGCTGCGATGCGCTGCTCGAATATGTCGCTAGTGGGATTCATGAGTCTGGTATAGATGTTGCCCAATTCCTTTAGAGCAAAGAGATTCGCTGCGTGCTCTGTGCTCTTGAATACGTAAGACGAAGTCTGGTAGATGGGAACAGCTCTCGATCCCGTGGTTGGGTCCGGTGACTCCTGGCCGATGTGCAACGCCAGGGTGCTTAGACCGTATTTTTTCTTGCTCATTTTAAATCCCTCGAATGTGAAGTTGGTATTCACAATTGTTATCATATTTAAATTTATCTCAGACATAATATGCCTGGAATTAATGTTGCTGGAGAATTTCAGCCACCCTTATCTAAACATTAAGATCGAGGCAAAAATGGCTACGAACACATAAGCTTTATATCGATAACAATTGTTAATAAAATAGGAAAGGTCTATGAATTGGCTGCCGTCGTTCTTATTCCAGATCATGGTTATGCTGTCCATAGCTCGTATCTTGGGCGGCTTTGCCAAGCAGCTTAATCAGCCAGCTGTCCTGGGCGAGATTCTTGGAGGGATAATTCTGGGCCCAACCATATTCGGTGCTCTGGCTCCGGCATTGCAGCCCGCGGTCTTCCCATCATCAGGCGATTCATCCCAGCTGCTCAATTCTCTTGCTCATCTGGGGCTTATCGCATTTGTCTTCATTGCCGGGATGGAGGTGGATTTGGATCGCATAAGAGGACGGGAAAAGGGTGCAATTTCTACAAGCATCTTTGGCATAGCGCTTCCATTTGCCCTCGGATACGCCATGGTCATCCTGATCCCAGAGTTATGGAGCTTTTCCATTGGAGATCGCCAATTATTTGCCCTTTTCATGGGAACGGCGCTCTCCATATCCGCTCTGTCGGTCATAGCCAGGATTCTCATTGATCTTGATCTCATGAAGAGCGAATTGGGTGGGATAATTATGGTTGCAGCCACAATAAATGATATCTTTGGCTGGTCCGTTTTTGCCCTGATTCTAACCAGTTTGAAGGCGAACATCAGACCCAGCCTGGATCTCATTCTCACTGTCGGAATGCTGGCCGTGGCCTTTGGCGTGCTCTACCTCATCAAGAGAAAGGGAGCCAATCTCATTGAGCTGCTTTGGGGTAGCGTCATTGATCTCATTGCTCTGGCCATGCTGACGGCATCGCTGGCTTCTCAGTTCATGGGCGGGCACGGCATAGTGGCCGCATTTCTGGCTGGACTGATTCTCTCGCAGAGACGGTGCCGAAAGGAGAGCATCTTAAACAGGATTTACCTGCCGGTTATGACCATACTGGCACCGGTATATTTCGTATCCCTGGGTCTCAGAACGGACTTTGCGGCTGAGTTTGATGCAACCATTGTCCTTCTGATATTCACCGTTGCCTGTGCAGGCAAGATCATCGGCGCAGGTTTGGGTGCCATAGCCGCAGGCATAGAGAATCGAAAGGCATTGGCTGTCGGCTTTGGACTGAATGCCCGTGGAGCAATGGAGATTGCACTGGCCTCGGCTGCCCTGGATTACGGATTGATCGAAGGGCAAATTTTCGTTGCCCTGGTTATCATGGCACTGGGAACCACGGTGATTTCCAGCCTTGGTCTTCCCTGGCTTATGAAGACGGGTCCAGTATCCTCGAGAGCCTGGGAGCCGCTACCTCTGCACGAGCAGGCGGGCAGTTATGACTATTTGGAGAGCTAGGATGGATTATGGGAATTTAAGGTGAATCTAAATGTCAGATATTGTGCCAGATGCTGAGCTGGATTGCATTGGCCTTTACTGTCCGCTCCCCCTCTCTATGGCCAAAGAGAATATCGCCAATATCGATATCGGGCAAGTGCTTAAAATACAGGCTGACGACCCCGATGCCGAAAAGGATATTCCTGGATGGGCCAAGAGAGCTGGCCACCAGATCCTGATGTTCGAGAGATCAGGCCAAGTAGCGACCTTCTGGATAAAGAGAATTAGGTAATAGGGTGATAAAGTGAGCTTTATGCAGGGAATATATTTGGATAATCAATCGGCTATGCTCCCCGATCCAAGGGTGCTGGATTTTGCCAAAAGGCATCTTATTGAGGTGCCTGGAAATCCGTCAGCTCTGCATTCGGTTGGTCTGGCAGCCAAATCAGCCGTCGAAGAAGCCAGAGAAAAAGTGGCCGAACTGATCAACGCTGAAGATGCTCGAAATATCATCTTCACTGGAAGCGCCACAGAAGCCAATAACCTGGCCATTCGGGGAACGGCAATGAGAAACGCCTCCAAGGGAATGAGCCTCTTAGCCAGCAGAATAGAGCACATCTCCGTTCTCAATTCTATGAAGGACCTGCAGAAAAATGGCTTCCAACTCCAACTCATTCCCGTGGACTCCAGAGGCATCGTGGATCTGCAAGCTCTGGAGAGAATGATCAGCAAACAGACCATTGTTACCTCTGTAATGTATGCCAATGGCGAGATAGGCACAATTGAGCCCATAAAGGAGATCAGCCATATAGTCCATGAAAAGGGGATGCTCCTGCATGTGGATGCTACAGCTGCTGCGGGCAGAATACCTATAGATGTGCAGAACGATGGAATAGACCTCCTGACCCTATCCAGCAACGATATATGCGGCCCGCAGGGTGCAGGCGCTTTATATGCAGGCCCCGATGTTAAGATTCAGCCGGTCACTGTGGGTGGCGGCCAGGAGCGAGGACTGCGACCGGGCACGGAAAACCTGTTTGCCATAGCTGGAATGGGTGAGGCTGCCCGTCTGGCAAGACTGGAGATGAATGATGATAGCATCCGCCTGAAGGCCATCAGGGACAGCCTGATCAGAGAGATTCTTAAAATCGACGAGACTCATCTGACCGGCCATGCCACAAATCGGCTTCCCCACCATGCCAGCTTCAGGTTTGACAGGATCGAAGGAGAGAGCATTCTGCTGACCCTGGATGCCATGTTCGATATTCAGGTATCCACCGGCTCTGCCTGCTCATCAAGGACTCTGGAGCCAAGCCATGTTCTTTTGGCCTTGGGCCTCAAGCATGAGCAGGCGCACGGCTCGATGGTTATGACTTTGGGAAAGTCGAACCATCCCGATCAGATACCAGTGGTCTTTGATGCAGTGAAGAAGACTGTGGCGAGGCTGAGGGCGCTCTCTCCACTCTAATGAGGTGAATGCATAATGGCACAGATAGGTTATTCCAAGAAGGTTATGGATCACTTTATGAACCCCAGGAACGTTGGTGTGATAGATGATGCGGACGGCTATGGCAAGGTCGGCAATCCGGTTTGCGGGGACCTCATGGAGATATTCATCAAGGTCAAGGACGAAAGGATCAACGATATAAAGTTCAGGACATTTGGCTGCGGATCGGCCATTGCTGTCTCTAGCATGGTAACGGAGATGGCCAAAGGCAAGCTGCTGGACGAGGCTATGGAGATCACTCGCAAGGACGTGGCAGACGAGCTGGATGGCTTGCCGCCTCAGAAGATGCACTGCTCCAATCTGGGAGCTGATGCTCTGCATGCTGCCATTCAGGATTACTGGGTCAAGACGGGAAAGATAAAGCTGGATGAGGTTAAGAAAGAGGATGACGGAGAAGGCGATGCCTGCCCTACCTGATTATCAGGGCCCACTAAACTTCGTATCCAGTGGTTGATTTGTAAAGCTCTCTAATCTGCTCCCCGGACCCTCCAGGAACCTTCTTCTCCAGGAGGTCGATAAATATCCGGGCGGATTCCGGAGAGATGCAGTTCAGACACTCCGATCCATCCATTATTTTTCCTGCCAGGTAATCGAATTCCTCCGCAGAGAGCCTCTCCAGACGTTCCTGAAAATCATCTTCATCAGCAGCGTGGTGCATTGACACTGGGGGAAGAATAGAACGGTAATGAACAGGCTCGCGGATCTCTGGCGCGAGCTTTCTCAGTATCTCCAGGCTCCTGGCATCCAATTTTCTCATGCATTTGCTGTATGCCAGAGGTTAATTAAATCTTCTTCCAAGATCTTCCCATAATGGCAGGGATTCTTTGCCGCAATGCAAACCTTCATTCTACTATTGCTCTTTTGGATCTCGATAGAGGGCATGAAATGACCACACCCGATTCATCTAGCCGCATCGATTACGCCTCCCTGAAATCCGGCGGTATTATCATGCAAAGGGAAGACGAGTTCTTCGCCATCCGGCTCAATCTGACAGGCGGCACTATCTCTGCGGACAAGCTTCCCAGGATTGCAGAGGTCGCCCAAAGATACGGCCGGGGCGAGGTTCGTCTCACTGCCCGGCAGGGAATAGAAATCCCCTGGATCAAGTTTGAATATATCGAAGCCGCCAGGAAGAGTCTGGCAGAGGCGAGCCTGGCTTTGGGCCCTTGTGGCGCTCGCTTTCGAGCGGTGACCGCTTGTCCGGGTCTCCCCATCTGCAAAAAGGCTCTCGCAGACAGTCAGAGGTTTGCCAGGATGATTGATAGCAGATTCTCCGGTCTCGATCTGCCCGATAAGTTCAAAGCCACAGTCTCTGCCTGTCCTAATGCCTGCTCCCGGCCTTTTGAGAGCGATATCGGCTTTTGCGCTATGGCAGAGCCTCAACTGGAGAGAGATGACTGCAATGGCTGCAGCCTATGCCTGGATATCTGTAGGGAAGAAGCCCTTACTCTGGAAGACGGCCGGCCAGTGCTCAAAGGCGATAGGTGCATCTATTGCGCAGACTGCATCGATTGCTGTCCCACCAGTGCTTGGAAGGCGGAAAAATCAGGATACTTGGTCTATGCGGGAGGACGGATGGGCAGACGCCCAATGCTTGGAAAAAAGATAGCCGACTTCGTAGACGAGGAACAGGGCATGAAGGTAATTCATCGTTGCCTGGATTTCTACCGGCAATACGGCAACAGAAGAGAGCGATTCGGGGATGTGATCATTCGTGCAGGCATGGATGAATTCCTGGATTTTGTCATGAAGGAGGGATAAGGTGTCTGGATCATTCACCGATGAGCAGATAAGGCGCTACTCGCGCCAGATTATTCTTCCAGATGTGGGGGGCATTGGACAAAGAAAGCTTTTGGGTTCTAGAGTGCTGATAATTGGCGCAGGGGGTCTCGGCTCCTCAGCCATCGCTTATCTGGCTGCCGCAGGAGTGGGAACGCTTGGGATTATCGACAGCGATATAGTGGAAATAAGCAACCTGCAAAGGCAGATCATTCACGGCGGCAATATCGGCCTGGCCAAATCAATATCCGCAGAAAGCTTCGTGCGCAGACTGAATAGTGACGTGGATGTGGTTGCCTATCAGGCGTGCTTTTCTGCCGAAAACGCCAGGACGATCGTCCGGGAGTATGATTTCGTGATCGATGGAAGCGACAATTTTCCCACTCATTATCTGATCAACGATGCATGCGTGCTGGAAAAGAAGCCTTGTTCTCACGGCAGCATCCTCAGATATGAAGGATACGCTACCACCTCCATTCCCGAAAGGGGGCCATGCTATCGCTGCATCTTTAAAAAAATCCCGCCTCCGGGATTGATTCCGAGCTGCCAGGAAGCTGGCGTCTTTGGAGTGCTGCCGGGCATCATCGGCACTATTCAGGCCTCAGAAGCCCTGAAATTCGTTCTGGGAACCGGCCAGACTTTAACCGGTCGGCTGCTATGCTTCAATGCCCTTGATATGACCTTTTTTGAGGCTTCAGCCAGAAAAAGGCTAGACTGCAGCATTTGCGGGGAGTATCCTCGGATCGTCAGCATCGAGCCAGAGAACTATCTGGAGGAAGGACGGAAGGAGTGCAGGCTTGACCCTAGAGCTTGACTTGAGAGGAGAGGTCTGCCCTTACACCTTTGTCAAGACAAAGCTGAAGATGGAGGAAATGGCAGGCGGTGAGGAGCTGACCATCCTGCTGGATGACACAGAAGCAACGGCCAATGTCTCAAGGAGCCTGAAGAGCGAGGGTCATGATATTGTCGATCTGAAATCCATATCGAGCGGAGTCTGGCAGATTACCGCAAAGAAGGCTAGATCTCAGACCCAGAGCAAGGAGAGGGATGAATGACAAAGAACTGCCCCGATCGTATCACTGCAGAGGTCTGATTTATGATGAAAGCTATAATTCTTCTTTCAGGCGGGCTTGACAGCACTCTGGCCGCAGAGCTCATGAGCCGAGAAGGGCTGGAGCTTATAGCTGTAAACTTCAAGACCCCTTTTTGCCTTTGCGACAGGCATTCCTCCGGTCTGGGTTGCGGCAGCAATGCCCGCCGGGTGGCTGATTCACTGGGAATTGAGCTAAAGATCATTAACGCAACCGAGGATTTCCTGAAAGTGCTGGAAAAGCCTGCGCACGGCTACGGTGCAAACATGAATCCATGCATCGATTGCAGGATACTGTTCTTCAAGAAGAGCCGCGAGCTGATGGAGCAGTCTGGTTCATCCTTCATCATCACAGGAGAGGTGCTGGGCCAAAGGCCTATGAGCCAGTTCAGGCGCCAGATGAATTTGATCGAGAGAGAAGCCGGGCTGGAGGGTTTGGTGGTCCGGCCCCTTTCGTCAAAGCTCCTTGCCCCTACTATCCCTGAGAAGAACGGATGGATAAGCCGGGAGAGGATGTTGGATATAGCTGGGCGCTCCAGGAGGCCGCAGATGGCTTTGGCCAGGGATCTTGGGATCAACGACTACCCCTGCGCTGCCGGAGGATGCCTTCTCACCGATCCCAAGTTCGCTGGCCGGATAAAAGACCTCATCGATCATGGTGAGCTGGACATGCAGAACATCGGTCTATTGAAATCGGGCAGATACTTCCGTCTCTCTCAAAATGCGAAGCTTATTGTGGGCCGAAATGAAGGAGAGAATAAAATGCTGGCTATACTGGCAAAGGATGGCGACATACTCTTTGAGCCGCTGGGCATCAAAGGTCCGGTTGCCGTTGGAAAGGGCCCTTTTTCCTCACAGCTGCTGGATGTCTCATGTCGTATCATGGCCCGGTACTGCGACAGGAATGGCAAGAATTATGCAGACATTTCTTACAGGAGGCTTCCTGACGACCAGGTGATGACGGTGAGGTCGGTATGCCTGGACGAAGGAGATTTGGCCAAGCTGAGAGCATTAACAAATGCAGCTTGATAGCATTGTGGACAATTATTGCCGCAAAGACCAATTTGCCTTAATGCACAGCTATTAATCTCCGTCAACAATTTCGCACCCCTAATTAGAAGCAGCGAATGAAGCTAGAGGTAATTTTATGGCACTGGAACTTGAGAATTTGAGATTTGGAACGGAGCTGCTCAAGCGCGGCTTTGCCAAAATGCAAAAGGGCGGTGTGATCATGGATGTCACCACATCGGAGCAGGCGGTTATAGCTGAGCGGGCGGGAGCAGTGGCGGTCATGGCACTCCACGCCGTTCCAGCGGATATCAGAAAGATGGGAGGTGTGGCCAGGATGGCAGATCCAGCCATAATAGAGCAGATCATTAATGCTGTAACCATACCTGTAATGGCCAAAGCCAGAATCGGGCACTTCGCAGAGGCCCAGATCTTGGAGGCTCTCGGTGTTGATATGGTGGACGAGTCCGAGGTTCTCACGCCTGCTGACCAATTCCACATCGAGAAGACCAGGTTCACTATTCCCTTTGTCTGCGGTGCTCGAAATTTGGGCGAAGCTCTGAGGCGAATTAAGGAGGGGGCGGCTATGATCAGGACCAAAGGCGAGGCCGGTACCGGCGATGTGAGCCGGGCGGTTTTGCATATGAGAATGATCCAAGGGCAGATAAGGAGCCTGAAGGGCATGGATGATCTGCAGCTTCTAAAGGTTTCCCGCGATATCGAGGCCGATTACGACCTTGTTGTGGAGTGTGCTCAACTGCAGCGCTTGCCTGTGGTCAACTTTGCCGCTGGAGGCGTGGCAACCCCTGCGGATGCTGCTCTGATGATGCAGCTTGGAGCTGATGGTGTATTCGTGGGTTCAGGGATCTTCAAGTCTGAGGAGCCAGAGGCAATGGCAAAGGCAATCGTCCAGGCAGTGCATAATTTTGATAATCCGCAACTCCTGGCCCAGGCTTCTAAAGGTCTTGGTGTAGCCATGAAGGGTCTTGATGCGACATTAATTCCAGAGGGAGAAGTTCTGCAGGTTCGGGGCTGGTAGTTCCTGTACAAGAAAGCGGGCTAATTGATCCAATTTTCAAGGAGGCGAGGGGGAGGATGTACAGCAGACTGTCTTTTTAAAACACGATGAGTTCTCATGCGTCATCTATTGAGCCCTATTTTTGCGGCAGCTTTTGCTCGATTCTCAAAGCATTTACATCACAAATCCCTAATCACAGGCAAAGGAGCTCACTTATGGCAAGATTAGGGCTGAAGGATATCACCGTCTCCTATGGGACCAACGGAAAAAGAACAACTGCGCTGCATAACATCAACCTCAACATTGAGGATGGCGATTTTGTCTCGCTGATCGGCCCAAGCGGTTGTGGAAAAAGCACTCTGCTTGACCTCGTGGCAGGTCTACGCACCCCCTCCAGCGGCCAGGTACTCATCGACGGCCACGAGATCTGCGGTCCTGGGCCTGATCGGGGCATGGTGTTCCAGGATTATTCTCTCTTTCCCTGGATGAGCGCTCTGGAAAACGTGCGTTTTGCTGCAGAGCATTCATGGGCGAGAACCGATAAGGATGAGTCGCTTGAAATAGCCAATCGATATCTTGATGTCGTAGGGCTGTCCAGCTTCCGCCACAAATACCCAAATACTCTCTCCGGAGGAATGCGCCAGCGCCTGGCCATTGCCAGGATGTTCGCCATGAATCCGGAGATCTTTCTGATGGATGAGCCTTTTGGAGCTTTGGATTCGCTCAACCGGGTATTCATGCAGGACCTCCTGGTTCGTTTGTGGTCTAAAGACGCAAAAAGAAAGACCGTGCTCTTTGTCACTCACGATGTAGATGAAGCCATCTTGCTCTCGGAT
>ENA-UOOE01000921-UOOE01000921.1-fermentation-metagenome-genome-assembly--contig:-NODE-921-length-26635-cov-3.271369_pt1 | contig 26635 bp, 27 predicted proteins | sample MGYA00245776_ERZ724021 | MGnify/ENA primary metagenome ERZ724021 (study PRJEB28704, sample SAMN03018321) | fermentation metagenome | biome: anthropogenic terrestrial biome; feature: soil; material... | reverse complement strand
AAACACTTTCCGCGCGGAAAAACAAATCAAGCTCGCCACCTATGCTTCACGATGTATTGAAAACGAAATACTGATGTATATACGGAAGAACACTTATCTTAAAACGGAAATGTCCCTGGACGAGCCGCTGAATATAGATTATGACGGCAACGAACTGCTGCTTTCCGATCTTTTAGGTACAGAGAACGATTTTGTTTATAAAAGCATAGAGGAGAGTGAGGACAAGAAAATCATTATGCGGGCGTTGAACTCTCTTTCGGCACGTGACAGGCAGATAATAAAGATGCGTTTCGGAATAAGCGAGGAGGGAAAAACACGAAAAGAAAAAACTCAAAAAGAAGTAGCGGACATTCTTGGCATCTCCCAAAGCTACATTTCCAGACTCGAAAAACGCATAATAGAAAAACTAAAGGAGTATCTTACTAAGCAAAACTATTGACTTTATTAAAATTCAGTATATAATTATATATAGATAGTCATCGCAGGAAGTACAAAAAGCAAAGCGGGGATTTTGAGTATATCAAAGTTATTTGTGCTTTACAGGGATTTTTGGAAAATGATGCAACAATCATTAATATAAAAAAATTCTGGAAAGGAGGTAAGATATATCTTAGGCTTATTCAAAAAAGAGCCGGTAAAGGAGACGCCTGATACGTCAAACACGCTGCAAAAGGCGGTCGCATTCGTTGATTACGAGCATTGGTACATTTCACTTAAGAACAACTTCGGATTACAGCCCAACATAAAAGGATGGTTTGAAGACCTTAACAGACAGTTTAATCTTGTTGAAGTATCCTTCTTTGCCGATTTCTCTCACAAAAGTTTGTCTGACGAGATTCGCCGTATCCGTCTATTTTCAAACAAAATCATCGACACAAGAAATCCGTACGGCGTAAAAAAGGATTTTACCGATTTTATAATTCTTGATAACATTTATCAAAAAGCATTATCTTCGGATGATATTAAAGTGTTTATTCTGTTTTCCGGCGACGGTCACTTCAGCTCCGTGACGTCATTTCTAAAGAACTTTTATCATAAGGAAGTTGTCATTTACGGTATCAAGGATTCTTTTTCAAAGAACCTGCAGGAGACAGCGAGCAGAACCGTTACACTTCCGACCGAGCAGGATATTCACGGTAACTTTTATCAGCTGATTTTCGATTATTTGAAGGAAAGTTCGCGCCCGACATTCAACGATGCGGTTGCGAGCGTTGTTAAAAAAAGCAAGGGTGCCACTAAGCAGCAGATATCCGCATCCATAAAAAAATTAATGGAGAACGACTATATTTCGGAGCGGACTCTTAACAACCGCGGCAGGAACGGTATAATGAAAAAGCAGTTAAATCTGTTTGTAGATTGGGATAAAGTGCAAAAGAGCGGCATAAACCAACCATATTAATTGTTTTTTAATCAAAAACTATTGCTTTTTCGATTAAAACGTGTTACAATATCGGTAAATTATGATGTGTAAGGGTTAAGAGTGGGTTGTTCCCACTCTTAAGTTTTTGAAAAGAGCGAAAGTTCACGTGTTTTTTATAAAAAAAGAAGGATTTTGATTGTAAATGTCTAACAAAAAACAAAACACCGCTTCTCAGGTACGAGCGCTTGTTGAAAAGCCCATATCCGAAATGGGTTTTTCATTATGGGATGTGGCTTATTACAAGGAGGGCGCAGAGCTTATTCTTGAAGTGTCGGTCGATAAAAAGGGCGGCATATCTTTAGATGATTGCAGCGACATAACAAAAAAAATCGAGCCGATTATCGACGAGCTTGACCCGATAAGCGAGCCCTACTGTCTTATGGTTTCCAGTGCGGGAATCGACAGGGAACTGCGTAACGACGAGCAAATCGGTGCTGCAAAGGACGGAGGATATACTGTAAACTTCAAGCTTTTTTCGCTTTTAGAAGGTAGAAAGGAATATTACGGTACTATTAAAAGCTTTGATAATGATATAATAACAATAGAAAGAAACGATGAAACAGGTGATATTTCATTACCGAGAAAACTCATTTCAAAAATGACCGCATGCTTCGGGATTGTCTAAGATCAGGGCTGTTGATTGAAACGATTCAGTTATAAATATTGAAAGGATTGGTTAATAAAAATGAACAAGGAGTTTTTCGACGCACTCGATATGCTCGAAAAGGAAAAGGGCATTCCTAAGGAATATATGATAGAGCGTGTTGAGGCGGCTCTCCTGTCCGCCTACAAAAAGGATAGTGGCGGCAAAGAAAACGCACGTGTGAAGCTCGATACGGTAAAAAAAGACATAAAGCTTTACAGGCAGCTTACTGTTGTCGACGAGGTCGTAAACGAAAAGGCTGAGATATCGCTTGAGGATGCTCAGAATAAATCAAAGAAATACGACAGCGGTGATGTGATAGAGGTTGAGGTTAAAACAAAAAACTTTGGCAGAATCGCTGCTCAGGCGGCAAAGCAGGTTATTATACAGGGAATCCGCGAGGCGGAGAGAGGTATAATGATCAAGGAGTACGAGGAGAAAAAGGAAGAAATAATAAATTCCGTTGTAACACGCGTTGACCCGACAACAGGAAACGCTACGCTTGAGATAGGGAAAAACGAGATGGTGCTCTTCCGCCACGAACAGATAGAAAACGAGAATCTGCAGGTCGGTGACCGTATAAAGGTTTTTATCACCGAAATTAAGAAAGACTCAAGAGGTCCCAGCGTTATTCTCTCAAGAGTACATTCCGGTCTTGTACGCAGACTCTTTGAGCTTGAGATTCCCGAGATAAGAGACGGTGTTGTGGAGATAAAATCCATCGCGCGAGAGGCGGGCAGCAGAACAAAGGTAGCCGTCAAATCAAATGACCCAAATGTCGACCCTATAGGTGCATGTATAGGTGCAAAGGGTGCAAGAAAAAATAACATCACAGCGGAATTATGCGGTGAAAAAATAGATATTATTTCATATAGTGATATAAACGAGGAATTTATCAGCGCAGCACTTGCTCCGGCGACAGTCGATTCCGTCATAAAGCTACCCGACTCCGACAGGGCGTACAGAGTTATCGTTGCAGATGAACAACTCTCGCTTGCAATCGGCAAGGAGGGGCAGAACGCACGGCTTGCCGCAAAACTCACAGGATTCAAAATCGATATAAAGAGCAATAAAACACTCGAACAACAGTAAACCGGAAAGCTTGGTGATGCAGATGATTCAAAGGAAAAAACCGACAAGGAAATGCGTTGGTTGCGGAGAGATGAAGGAGAAAACGACCCTCTTACGTATTGTCAGAGATAAAGATGATTCAATATTTATTGACCCGACCGGAAAAAAATCGGGCAGAGGGGCATATATCTGCAAAAACTTTAAATGCTTAGAGGCGGCTAAAAAGGGACATCGTATAGAAAGAGCTTTTGAAACAAAAATCCCCGCAGAGATATATGATTTTCTCGGAGAACAGTTAAGGGGATTAACCGAGTAATACTTATATAGGGAGGAGGTACGGCGTTTGAAATGAATAAAATACTCAGCGCACTCGGACTTGCTAACAAGGCGGGCGCACTCGCTGTCGGTACAAATAACGTGCTTGCCGCTATAAAGAGCGGTAAAGCGAGGCTGGTTGTTATTTCGTCGGACGCCTCCGAAAACACAGTCAAGCTGATTTCGGACAAGGCGGGTTATCGCGGTATAGAGGTACTCTCCCTTACTTTTTCAATGAATGAGATTGCAAGAGCGCTTGGCAGGCAGAGAACCTCCGCTGTCGCAATAACAGACGATAACCTTTTAGCAGCGTTCAACAAGCAACTAAAAGCTGACAAAACGGCGATAAGACAGATAGAAACAGAAATGCATCACTGATGAAAAAGGTTTGAAAACATTTTCAAGCTCCTAATGAAAGGATGATCAGAACATGGAGAAATACCGAATTAACGCTCTTGCTAAAGACTTTGAGATAAAGAGCAAGGATATCATCAAAATCCTGAACAATAACGGCCGCCCGGGCAGGAGCCATATGACCGCTCTTGAAGAGGAAGAGCTGAGTATAGTTTTTGAGGTAATGACTCAGAATAATCAGGTTGATATAACCGCTTTCTTTAATGTATACGAGGAAAAGAAGGCAGCAAAAAAAGCGGCAGAGCTTGAGAAGAAAAAAGCTGAAGCTGAAGAAATTCGCAAGAAGCACGGCATATCCGCCGCTCCCGCTCAAGTAAAGAAAAAGCAGAAACAGCAGCCGCAAAAGCAACGCGCCAGAGGCGAGGTGCGGGTAGTTGATACGAGAGGCAACGCAGGTGTTGACCTTTCAAAATACGATGAGAAACTTGAAAAGTTCGAAGCAGTCATTCCCGAATCCGCCCAGACAAGTAAACAGAAAATAAAAAAGAAAAAAAACCGTGATTTCGGCGGAGAAAAGATAAAGGGAGGTCCTCGTGGGAAGTTTGCTCCCCAACAGAAGCCCATTTTTAAGCCGAAGCCGGTTCAGCTCCGTATTAGCGTACCCGACGAGATAACAGTCGGGGAGCTTGCCTCCCGCATGAAAACACAGGCTGGTGAGGTTATTAAAAAGTTGATGAGTATGGGTGTTATGGCATCCGTTAACGAAGTCATCGACTATGATACCGCATACCTTGTCGCTGATGAATTCAAAATAAAGGTATCAAAAGAGGTCGTCGTTACAATAGAGGAAAAGCTGTTCAAAGAGGACGAGGACAAAGCCGAGGATCTTATTCCAAGAGCTCCCGTCGTTGTTGTAATGGGTCATGTTGACCACGGCAAAACCTCTCTGCTTGACGCAATTCGTCAGACACATGTTACCTCAGGCGAGGCTGGCGGAATTACCCAGCACATAGGAGCATACAGAGTAAACATCGGTGACGAGAAAGATAAAAAAGAAATTACTTTCCTTGATACACCCGGTCACGCCGCTTTTACTGAAATGCGGGCAAGGGGAGCAAATATTACTGATATTGCAGTTCTTGTTGTTAGTGCCGACGATGGAGTAATGCCTCAGACTGTGGAAGCTATAAATCATGCGAAGGCGGCCGACACACCGATTATCGTAGCTATCAATAAGATGGATCGTACCGGTGCAGATCCCGAGAAGGTTAAGCAGGAGCTTACCAAGTATGATCTTGTTCCAGAGGAATGGGGCGGAGATACAATCTGTGTGCCGGTTTCCGCACTAAAAAGAACCGGAATCGATCAGCTGCTTGAAATGATACTTCTCTCCGCTGAAATGCTCGAATTAAAGGCAAATCCGAGCAGATCTGCAAAGGGTGTAGTCATTGAGGCGAAGCTGGACAAGGGCAGAGGTCCGGTTGGCACAGTACTCGTTCAGAACGGAACGCTTAGGGAGGGCGATTATATAATCGCCGGAACTACGGTAGGCCGCGTCAGGGTTATGACCAACGACAAGGGCGACAAGGTCAACGAAGCGGGTCCCTCTTTCCCTGTTGAGATAATGGGGCTTTCGGAGGTTCCGAATGCAGGTGACATTTTCAACGTCGTTGCAGACGAGCGTATGGCTAAGGAGCTTGTCGATCAAAGGAAGCATAAAGAGAAGCAGGAGCAGTTTAAAGCCGAATCAAAGGTAAGCCTTGACGACCTGTTCGACCAGATAGGCGCAGGAGTCAAAACTCTGAATATTATTGTTAAAGCGGACGTTCAGGGTTCTGCCGAGGCTGTAACGAATAATCTACAAAAGCTTTCAAACGACGAGGTGAAAGTGAACGTTATCCATTCGGGAGCAGGAGCTATCACAGAAAGCGATGTAATGCTTGCATCGGCTTCCAATGCGATTATAATCGGATTTAATATCCGGCCTGACAAGCAGGTAAGCGACCTTGCGGAACGTGACAATGTCGATATCCATACCTACCGGATAATTTACGAATGTATCACTGAGGTCGAATCGGCCATGAAGGGTATGCTTGCACCCACATATAAAGAAGTCACGATAGGACACGCCGAGGTACGTCAGACAATTCATGTGCCTAATGTCGGAACAATCGCCGGCTGCTATATTTTAGACGGCAAGGTTACAAGAAACGCAAATATCCGCGTCCTTCGGGACAGTGTTGTGATATTTGAGGATAAAATCAGTTCTCTCAAGCGTTTTAAGGACGATGTCAGAGAGGTTCTGCAATCCTTCGAGTGCGGTATAGGGCTTGAGAAATTCAACGACATAAAGGTTGGCGATGTTTTAGAAGCATTCGTCTTGGAGGAAATTAAAAGATAATGGCAGGTTTTAGACAGGATAAAATAAACGAGCAGGTTACAAAAGAGCTTTCCGAAATCCTGCGCACGGTAAAGGACCCGAGAGTAAGCGGTAGCTTTATAAGCATCACACAGGTTTCGGTAACACATGATCTTTCGCTTGCGAGGGTGTTTTACAGCGTCATAGGTCCGGAGCGTGATGTCGAGAAGGGTATAGAATCCGCAAACGGTTTTATCAGAAAAGAGCTCGCACAGCGGTTGAATCTCCGTATCACTCCAAAGCTTGAATTCATAAGGGATAACTCCGCAGAACGGGCAATGAGCATTTCAAAAATACTCAGGGATATTAACGAAGACTTGAAGAACAGACCGGACAACGGGTAATAAAAGGATTTTTTACTCTTAAGGACGAGGAGGTAAAATGAATTTAACAATCCGTCAGGCAGCAGATTTCTTATTGGAAAGAGATAATTTTCTGTTAGTCTCTCATACAGGTCCCGATGCGGATACAATCGGTTCTGCTTCTGCTCTTGTCATGGGGCTACGCAGTATCGGTAAAAAAGCTGTGGCTATCTGCGACGAGGATATTCCGAAAAAGCTTCAATTTCTTGATATGGAAGACTCCTTTGTAAAAACCGAACCGGTGGGAATACAAACCTATTTAAGCATCGATGCGGCAAGCGCATCCATGCTTGGGGCTTTCACGAAAAAATATACAGAGGAACGTGTTTTCGACCTTTCAATAGATCATCATATGATAAACAATATCCCCTGTGATCGGCTTCTTCTGTGTGCGGATTATTCTTCTTGCGGAGAGATTATTTTTGAGCTGCTCAGGGAGCTTGGTATAAAGTTATACGAACCAATAGCAATAGCGCTTTATGCGGCTATATCCTCAGACAGCGGCGGATTCCGTTTTTCAAGCACTCGTCCCGTTACTATGCGATATGCAGCCGAGATTATGGAAACAGGCATCGATTTTGCAAAAATCAACCGTCTGTTGTTTGAAACAAAATCGCTTTCACAGATGAAAATAGAAAAACTTGCTTATAATTCAATCGAGCTGTATTATGAGGGAAAGCTTGCGGTTGTAGTGCTTACACCCGATACAATGCGTGATATAAGCTGTGACGAGAGGGATGTTGACAGCATAAATCAGATACCACGTCAAATTGCGGGAGTAGAGGTTTCGGTCGTAATACGCCAAAAGGGTGACAAGGTAAAGGTTTCGTTACGTTCAAACGATTATTTTAATGTCGCAGAGTTCGCTTCCGAGAATTTCGGCGGCGGCGGGCACTATCATGCCGCGGGATGCAGTTTTGACAAGGATATCGACGAGGTAAAGAGTATCGTTATATCATCTTTTGAAGGAAAGCTGTAATAGTCATGGTTTTTAACGGTATCTTAAACATAGACAAACCTGCGGGGATAACCTCTCAAACCGCGGTAACAAGAGTAAAGCACTTGTTAGCCGGACACAGCGGAACTCTTGATCCGCTGGCTACCGGAGTTCTGCCTGTGATGGTGGGTACTGCCGTAAAGGCAAGCGATTGGCTTACAGGTCATGACAAGCGTTATATTGCCGGTATCAGACTGGGTGTCGAGACCGACAGCGAGGATATTACGGGCAGGATTTTGTACGAACATAAAGGTGCATTACCCTCTTTTGAGGAGTTTTGTTCTGCTGTTCAGAGTTTTACCGGAAGAATATTGCAGATTCCACCCATGTATTCAGCGATAAAAAAAGACGGAAAAAAACTCGTCGATTTGGCAAGAAAGGGAATATCAGTAGAGCGCGCTCCAAGAGAAATAGAGATTTACTCTATAACAGCCTCCTCTGTCGGCGGAGAGCTTTATCTTGATGTTTTCTGCTCTAAAGGCACATATATCAGAACTCTCTGCGCAGATATCGGCAGAGAATTAGGCTGTGGTGCTGCGATGTCCTCCCTGCGACGTACCGCAGCGGGTTGTTTTAGTATAGAAAACTCAATCCCCCTCGATCAGCTCTCAAATATCCCTCCCGAAGAAATTGCTACACTTCTTACTCCCACGGAGCACATATTCTGTGATTATGAAAAGATAACCCTTCCGCCATTTTACGAAAGATTGTTTAAAAACGGTGCATCTGTTTCTTTTAGTAAAATCGGCATCGACACGATTTCAAAGGACGGTCTTTACCGCGTTTATGACGAAAACAGCTTTTTTGCGTTAGCAGAAACCGTAATATATGAGGGTTTACCTGCGTTAAAGGTAAAAAAGTTTTTTAAATAATTCCGTTTACAACAAAATAAGACAGTTTTGATATGTTATTGTGAATACAGTCAGCATATCATTTTTTATTTGGAGGCAAGAAGATAATGAATCTTACCTTTGGCGAAAAACAAATATCATCCGTTGAATTCAAACGTAAGGATAAGATCGTAATGCTTCCCGTTTCAGATATCGCACCCAATCCGCTCCAACCCAGAAAGAACTTTAATGAGGATGAGATTACCTTTTTGGCGGAGAGCATAAAACAGTTTGGCATTATACAACCCATAGCTGTCAAACTACGCGAGAACGCTCCCTGCCTCAAGCTCAACAATGAGAAAATTTATACTGCTTCCTATGAGATAATCGCAGGTGAACGCAGGTGGCGTGCAGCACGACGGCTCGGTATGAAAAAAATACCCTGTATCGTGTTCGAAACGGACAAGCCCGGATCTGCCATGCTTGCGCTCGTCGAAAACATCCAGCGTAAGGAACTTGAAGTTTTTGAGGAAGCTGTCGCGTTGCAGAACCTACTGCTTATGACTGAAATGACGCAAAACGAACTTGCAAAACGACTGTCTGTAAGCCAGTCAAATATTTCAAATAAGCTAAGGCTTCTTAAGCTCACTGTCGAGGAGCGTTCTCTGATCTCCGATGCCTCGCTATCAGAGCGACACGCACGGGCTCTTGTGCGTATCGACAACGAACGAATAAGAATGATTTTTCTAAAAAAAATAATTGAAAAAAGCCTTTCCGCTTCGGCGTCGGAAAAGCTAATAAATGATTATATAAAAGGTGAGTTCATAAAAACCGATCTGACAAGCCCGAACGTAGATAAGCCTCACAGTAAAGCAACGCGCGTTGGCGTGATAAAGGATATACGCTTTTTTTATAACACCATCGAACGTGCTGTTTCTCTGCTGAGCGACGCAGGTATTAAGGCAAAAAGTGAAAGAGTGGAGTATGATGATTACTTCGAAATAGTTATAAAGGTAGCAAAGATGCCGTCCAATGTATAAGCATGCAAAAAAGACAGACCGCACAACCATAATGGTTGTGCGGCGTTTTATTTATCTCTTTTGCTGCAGCTTCTTTATTGGTTTTACCGGCTATCAGGCTCTGATGCTTCTTTTTCTGATAAGGGCTAATACGATAACAATTGCTATTAAAGCAGCTGTAAAGCTTATAACCAGAAAATCGTTATCACCTGTTTTAACAGGCTCTGAGGTGTCGTCTGAGGATGAATCAGATGATGCAACAGACGAGACGTTGTTTTCTGATGATTCAGATACTTCAGATACTTCAGATACAATAGAACTCTCGGTTTCAGAAGATTCCTCTGCTTGAGACTCATCTCCCTCGGTACCGCGTAAGATTAAATCCTGCTGATAATTGCTTGCTACCTGCTGTGCAGTCAGCTCTATCGAGTAGAAACGCATTCCCATATATTCCGCCTCTAACCTTCTTTCGGCACCGTCATGTCCGAAGAAAAGGTCCTGTACGGCAAGAGCGCCCTCTGCACTCGTTGTGGTACCAACCTGTACGCCATCGACATACATGGTTATCAGACCACCGACCTTATAAGTTAACGTAACGGTTGAATTTTTAAGCAGTTCTAAAGCTCCTGCAGCCTCTGGTCTAATGTTTTGTTGAAGCCCGCTCGGTACGCTCTTGAAAAACAACTTGTCATTCATTACGGTGCGGAACCATGCGAAGGAATCGCCTGTTGAGGTATTCAAGAATGTATTCCAGTCTGTACCTAAGGAGTTGAACTTACCGAACACAATCTCAACGGAAAAAGCCTGCCCGTTTATCACATTGGCAACACTAACCGGGAGAAAAACCTTTTTCGAATTCAGCAAAAATGCATTTTCGGTAAAGTGGTTGTTATCATCTGTTTCTATATTTATAATATTTCTACCCTTTCCGGATAAATCAGCCCAGGATTTGGCGTTTGAATTATGACCACTTCCGGTATTATTTGTACCTAAATACAAAGCCTCCAATCCGGTTGTCAGATATGTTGGTTCAGCTGCTTGAGTTTTAAATGCCGACATCGGAACACAAGCTATTGCTAAAACAAATACAATAAGCGTCAGTGCGATTGCTTTTGATAAACCTTTTTTCATACTAATCCTCCTATATAATCTAAAAGAGTACACAGTTAATACAATAAATATATTTTATCATTATATTTTCTTTTTGTCAATATTAAATTGTAATAATTTTTATAATTTATACGTTCAAACCGATCGTTATAATACCTGAAACTTGATTGCTAAAATTACTCCGAGAGCAACTTTTTTATAATAGAAATCTGTTCTCTAACCGATTGCGGCGATGTTCCTCCTCTTGAATTGCGTTTTGATACGCATTTTTCCAATTCGATAGCCTTATAGATATCCTTATCAAACAGTTCCGAAAAAGCTTTATAATCCTCAAGCGGAAGTTCCTCAAGGGTTTTGCCTCTTTCGATACATAAAGCGACAATCTCACCCATTACTTTATATGCGTTCCGGAAAGCCATTCCCTTTGATACCAGATAATCAGCACCGTCGGTAGCGTTAATAAAGCCTCTCGCAGCGGCAAGACGCATATTCTCTTTATTTACATGTATGCTTGCTATCATCGCACTGAAGACCTCTAAAACAGCCTTTACGGTATCAACGCTGTCAAAAATCGCCTCCTTATCCTCCTGCATATCCTTGTTGTAGGCAAGCGGAAGACCCTTGAGCATTGTCAGAAGCGTTATTAAATTACCATAAGCCCTGCCTGTTTTACCTCTTACAAGCTCGGCAATGTCGGCATTCTTTTTTTGCGGCATTATTGATGAACCCGTCGAGAAGCTGTCATCCAGCTCGATATACTTGAACTCCCACGAGCACCAAAGAACAATCTCCTCCGAAAAACGGCTAAGGTGCATCATTACCATCGAGATTACAAAAGCAAGCTCAGCGACGAAATCCCTGTCCGAAACACCGTCAATACTGTTTTCACTCACTCCTTCCATTCCCAGAAGCTGTGCGGTATACACCCTGTCAATCGGAAAACCCGTTCCGGCAAGCGCACAGGAGCCGAGCGGCGAAACATTAATCCGCCTTTTGCAATCCCTAAGGCGATCAAGGTCGCGGAGTAACATAAAAGCATACACGAGCAAGTGCTGACCGAACGTGATCGGCTGTGCCCTCTGTAAATGCGTATATCCGCACATTATTGTGTCGATATTATGCTGCGCAAGGTCGGTAATAACCCGAATAAGTTCAGTTATCAGGTTTTCAATCTCCAAGCATTCATCCCTGAGATATAGCCTTAGGTCGACAGCAACCTGATCGTTGCGGCTTCGTGCGGTATGCAGACGCCTTCCGGCGTCACCTATGCGTTCTGTCAAGACACCCTCCACATAGGAATGAATATCCTCATATTCGCCCTTTATAGGAGTAATGCCGCTTTCGATTTCGTACAACAACTTTTTTAATGCCTCAGTTATATCCATACCATCCTGCTCGCTGATAATTCCCTGTTTTGCGAGCATCTCTGCGTGGGCGATGGAACCCTCAATATCCTGTTTATACATACGCATATCAAAAGGCAATGAGGTATTGAAATCATTTGCTTTATCATCAAGACGCTTGCTAAAGCGTCCGGTCCATAATTTTTCCATCTGCACCTTTTCCTTTGCTGCGATAAAATTCTCTTATAAGCGGTTATTTTAAACGATCATAAAAAGCGTATTCTGCGTTATGGAATGTCCTCATATACGGTCTCGGGAGGATTATCGAGACATTCGGGATTTTTAAGAATGGACTTGAACAGCTTTAACGCTGCGGCAAAATAATGCCCGTCACAGATACGCTCATCGGTAGTGAATGTATATTGGACATATTTGTTCTGAGTTATAGTTCCGTCAAGTTCAAGTTCGTTTTTTGTGTACTTTGCTCCAAAGGCACAGAAAACCGGAATGTTGCCGAAATCATAGAGATGATGATAAACCGGAGGTATTCCGAGCGAACCCATTGATGTTATCGCAAAGCTACCGTGAAACGGACTTAGCTTTGTAAGTGCTCTCGGTACCAAACCGAAATAATCAAGCAGGTTGAGAAGCCATACTGTGAACTTCAGGAATAAACCGGGGATATAGTTCAATGCTTTTGCAAGACCGTCAAATTCGCTTTCGGCTTTTCTGCTCTCCTCTATAGCGTCGGTAAGTATCCTATAAACATCGTCGCTTGTAGCATCTTTTGGGAAAAACAGCTTCAGTACTGTGTCCGGAGATTCTATCTTCATTTCCTTCTTAATAGTAAGCATAATCTCGATGCAGTTGCGCGAATATATTTTCTGTCCCCTTATGAACCGGTTAAGTGCCGGTCGCTGTGATATAATTCGTACATATGCAGCAATAAAAATATGCAGCATACCGAATCCCTTCAAACCCTCCTGCCTCTTTTTGAAAATATACTCATCCGCATTAGAAACATCAAGAGTATCCGAGAGTTTATTTGAAGCATCCTGCCTTCTCTTCATTATATACGGGGACACCCTGCTTATAGGCGGCAGAGTTTTTATTCGTCTTCCCTCTTTTTTCGGGTTCACCTTTACTCCCAGAGTTATCACTTCCTTAACAAGATACAGAATACCATATTTGTAACGATTTTGCAACTATAACTTTGCTAGGCTCGCCGTGTGTGAAAATTATGATTTTTAATAGTAAAAAACATAAAAATGCTTGTAAATATTCTCTGTATATGGTATTGTATCTATAATATAATCTATTATTTTAATAGGGGGTAAGTAATCCAATGAAAAAGCTTTATTGTGCCGTTCTGTGTTTTATTTTTCTGACCACCCTGTTACTCTCCTCATGTAAAAACGGGGATGATAATAAATCAGGAAGAGATAACTCAGGTGCGACGGTTTCCGGCGATGGTAACTATATCGCTAACATTCCGGAAAAGGACTACGGTGGAAAATCCTTTGTTTTCCTGACCTGCGGACCTAATCAGGAGCACGAATCGGAGATTGTGTACAATGATTATACCGATGGTGGTGATGAGAAAATGGCAAAGGTCGTCAATGATGCCATATCTACAAGAAATCACTCTGTCGAGGAGCTGCTCAATATAGAGATAAAAGAGCAGTATGTTTTTGATACAAAACGCAAAAACGGCGAGTTCGCAAACAAAATTAGGCTCGATATATCTGCCGGTTCAGGCGATTATCATGTGCTGACTCCCTGCATTTATGACGGAGCGATGCTTGCCGCAGAGGGTTTGCTGTTCGACCTGAACAGTGATATTCGATATCTTGATATGAGTCAGCCTTGGTGGGACCAGACATTCAACGAGGAGCTTACCATAAATGACAAGCTGTATTTTACGGTTGGTGATATAGGAACCACAAATAAATCTGCAACCGCTGCTCTATTTTATAATAAAAACCTTGTAGAAAAGCTTGCACTCGAAAACCCATATGATCTTGTCCGAGAGCACAAATGGACAATCGATAAGGTAACGCAAATGGCTAAATCCATCAGCAGCGACGACAATCAGGACGGCAAGATAGATTACAATGACAGCATGGGCTGGTCCGGTCAGCTCGATGATATGTGGGCATTGTTCTATGGATCCGGCGAGAAGATTGCTTCCATCGGCTCTGACGGCTACCCGATGCTTACTATGTACAATGAACGTTCTACGGATGTAATCGATGCGATGCTCAAGCTTGTACAGGACGATGATCATTATATAAGCGCTAATGATTACTGGGGTGCGGAAGGTGTTGCATGGCCATCATTACTTACAATTAAGCCTTTCCTTCAAGGAAAATGCCTGTTCTTTTCCGGTAACATTTCGACAACCAACGATTTTGCCGATATGGACGACGATTTCGGAATTGTTCCGGTTCCGCTCTATGACGAAAACCAGGAGGATTATCACAGCCTTATCAATCCTTGGGTAAGTTCATGCTTTGCTGTTCCTAAAAATGTCGCCGTTGAGTCGGATAAGGAGTTTGTCGGTATCGTACTTGAGGCGATGGCTGCGGCAGGTAAAAACATGATCCAGCCTGCATTTTATGAGGTTGCATTGAAGTATCAAAATACCAGAGATGATGATTCGATAGAAATGCTTGACAGGATTTTTGCGTCACGCGGATGCGATATTGGCATTATATTTGCGTGGGGCAAGCTTGATGTGGAGCTCCAAGCGCTTGCATCGGCGGCTCCCGGAACATTCACGTCAAAATACGAATCTTTAAAGGATATCGCACAAAATCAGCTTGAAGAAACAGTAGAATTCTTTAAGGAAAACGAATAGGAAAAAACAAAAAAATGCAGGCTGCCTTTTAGGCAGCCCATTTTTTTATCTTGTATTATTTCTCGTCTTCTTCCCTGCTTTGTGCTTTTGTATTTGCCTTCTCAGATATGATAAGATTAATGACCAGAATAATCGCAAAAATTGCCAGCAACGAAAGTTGTATAAGCAGAGAGGAAGCAAAATTGTTAGATTCTGCAAGGATCAGCACAATACCGATAATAAGTTGAGCGGCAAAATAGACAGCTCCGAATTCGGTTGGCTCTATGCCAAATATCTTACGCTTTATCTGATATCGTCCCGTCAGCACAGGCGTTGCGATAAAAGTAATAAAAGAAACAATAATAAATATATACGATGTCCATGCAGTTGAATTAGCTTCGCTGCTCATATCCGTCATATAAAAAACAAAGTTGAACACAATAAAAATAATGCTGCCGAGAATTATCCATAAAACATTTTGCTTTTTCATTTTACTCATCGCAACCGATAAAAGTACATAAAACTACATTTATCGCAATTACAATACTCCTCCTGTTATTTATATATCACCACAAAAAGCAGAAATATTCCTGAGGACGGCAGCCAAAATGACCGCCGCCCTCTTTTTATGAGAATTTGTTAATCTTGATATCCTAGGACAACCTCTTCGATATCCGTTTCGATTATGGATTTTATTCTCTCGAGTTCGGAGGCGATGCTCGTAGATTTATTTGACATAAGGTTATAGAACATCGTCGATACTTTTCCGAAGTTATAGATGATGCCGAGATCATATACAACATTATTGAACACATAATCGTCGAGCATTTCCTCGTCCTCAGCAGAGTCCATATCTCTTGTTTTAAGAACTGTTGTGTAGTAAGCGTCAGTAATGTAATTCTTTGCTTCGCAAGCCATGACCTCAATCATGAATGCAGAAAACTCGGGTTTAGGAACCGATATGGGAATTACTATACCATTAGCAAGACCGGCAGAACAGGGAGTAAAATAGTCCTGCTGATTTGTGTCATACTTCGGCATCGGCACAACCCCGTAATCGGCACCTTTAGGATAATTTCTGAGCTTTTTAATTGCGGAGAAAGCTGAGGTGCGGAACAGAGCGCGGTTCTCACCGAATATGTTGAGGGATTCCTTCCACATATCTCCGCCTTCTGGTAAATTGAAATCCTGACAATGAATGCACCATTCACCCGTTTTCTGGAGATCGGTTAAAATATCAACAGCCACTGTAAATGATCTCTCGCTACCTATTGCAATCTGAGGAATATCAGCATTATCCTTTGTGATGAGCTTCTCTCCGGAGGCAAGATAGAACATAATCGAATCGGTATATGAGGAGGACAGTCCCCACTGGTCTTTTGAAGTGTATACTCCATCACCGTCGTCAACAGTAACAGCTTTTGAAAGCTCTATCATCTTGTCAAGCGTCCATTCACCGTTTCTGACAAGCTCGTAAAGATCAACTTCCGGCCAGTTGCTGGCAAGCATTTCCTTGTTAAATGTTATTGCAACGGAAACAATCTTCTGCATTATCGAAATATCGCCGGTAGTAAAATAAACTTTATCTGCTATCGAAAGAGATTCGGTAGCATTTTGATCTTACCAGGGCATTGACAAATCAATGTAGGGAGCGAACTGCTCGTCTGCGAGATCATAAAGAGAGCCCTCTTGAGCGAGCGTTGCACATCCGGGAAGGAAGGGTATCGCAGCGTCAAAGCCTCCGATCGTTGACATAACGTCAAGCCTTACATCCTCTAAAACTGACTTTGCGTAGATTGCCTTTATTTCGACACCATAATCACCAAAAACCTTGTTGTTTCTGTTTCTAACAGCATCCTCAAGCGCATCATCTGTTGTTTCGTATTTATCGACCCCGACTTCTTCAGAAAAATATGTAGTCTCAACCTCGTTTGAGGTTACCAGAACTCTGAATTCCTTTATATCGGGAGCAGGGTTTTCAGGCATATTTACATAATACTTGCCGTTACTATCTTTTCCTCCGTGGGCATTATTACTACTGCTCTCCTCTGATGCAGCATCAGTTGAATTGTTTGACTCTTCGCCCGTTATTTCGCAGGATGCTAACAATAGTGGCATCGTTAGCAGCAAACATAAAAGGGCGATGACATATCTCTTTGACATTGATTTCATGGATAGCTCTTTCCTTTCATATGAATATAATTGAATATAACAATTCTTCTCCTTTTGGAGCACATTCATAGGTATATTTTAACATACCTGTTGAATTCTGTCAATACAAACTTTTATCCGTGTGGTTTTACTGCGAATTTTGTTCAAATTCAACAAAATGAATTATTTATTTTAAAAAAATATCGTATGTGCCTAAAAAATGCCTTTTTATTTTAAAATAATCATTTGCGGTAACGCTATTTTTGCCGCTAAGACAACCGGCGCAGAGTTGCGCATCGCTCAACTCGAAATTACCAATAAAAGCTCGTTTTACATTTAAATAATCTAACGCACTCACCCTGCCGTCCCCGGTCAAATCACCGAGCACAATGATAATAAGACTATCCGCAAAACCTCCGTTTCCGTCGGGTATGTACACCCTGCAGCCCGTGCCGATTACTTCCTTGTCGAATATAATTCCGCTGTTTTTAAACTGTGTCCTTATATATTCTGCGCTGCAGTTTTCGCCAGCTCCGAGAAGAAATCCTCTCTGCCTGTCGATGATTAAGCCGGAATCGGGAATAAGCTCTAAAATGTCATTATCGCTGTTATCAGCTATCTCAATCGTTGCGGTTGAACTTACCGCTCCGGTCTTAAAGTTTATTCCGGTTATAACGATTAAATCACCGATTTTGAAGGCATTCGTCGCAGCTTTATTATTTCTTGAATTTATATAGGCGTCGGAGCTTGTGTCCCTGTCGTCGCAATGGCTTGCAAAGATAATGCCACCCTCCGGAATGGTAAGACTTCCTGATTGGAGATGTTCTCCTTTTTGTGTAATAACATATTTCCCGTCGGTTCCGGAGGGAGCCGCAACGAAATAGGAAGCCCATGATGTGTTAAGCTCGTTATATAAAACAGTATTTTTTCCGTTGAACTTTTTATCGGCTATTACTGCAGCTCCTGCGGTAACCTTTTGATTATATCCCGTAACATAAACTCTTTTTCCCGGTATGGGTGTCGGCAGATCGGGTATTTCATGCTGTACTCGTCCTGCATAAGGCGGTGTTCCGTATCCGATTATGTATGTATCTTCAAGCGAATATGATCGGTAAGCACAGGAATCGGCGGTATTTCCCTCTATTGTGTAAACCGTTTTTAGATTTGATTCATAAACGATACCCACATGGGAAGATTCGCTGTTCTCTGTTCTGCCGTTCGCAAAAAAGATTATATCCCCCGCGAGAGGATAATAACCGCTGCTGCGGCTCTTCCATTGCCCTTTGTTCTTGAAATGATTTACCCAATACGGACAGTATGCAAAAGAGCCTGTTGAGCTTATTGTGCCCGCCTCATAGGAACACCAGGAAACGAACATCGCACACCATGGGGCCTTAATGAACGAATCGTCGGTATTCATATAATCATGATACCAATCGCCGTACTTAGTGTATCCGGAATATTTCTCGCAGCCCTCGTAATAACCTATCTGCGTTTTTGCAACCTCGACTATATCTGTCTGACCTTTCCCGGTGTTTATATATGTATTGTCATAAGCTGCTTCTGCAATAAAATTTACCGATAGTAAAGTGAATGTTATTACTTGAAATAAAATCAGCGATATTATTCTTTTTGCCATGCCGTCATCCTCCGATTTATATTTGTTTACTGCTTAATTATATGCCATATATATAATTTAAGTCAACAGTTATTTATGACGGATTGTCAACCATCAATTGAGTACAGGTTGACATATAAAAATATTTATGTTATAATATAAATAATACTATTCATTGGAAGGTGCAGGATGAACAAGGACAGAATACTATCTATGCTCGAGGAGAATAAAGGCATATATCTTAGCGGTCAGGAGCTTGCAAAACGGTTATTTGTTACACGCAGCGCCGTCTGGAAGGCAATAAATATGCTCCGAAGGGACGGCTATATAATTAAAGCGGTTAAAAACAAGGGGTATATGCTGCCGCATGACAGCGATATTGTTTCGGAGCAGAGTATCCGCCCGTTTTTAAGGGGTAATGCTGCCGATTTCAGGTTTGAAATTAAAAAAACACTGCCTTCAACAAATACATATCTAAAGGGATTAGCCGCAAACGGCGAAAAAGAGGGGCTTGTAATTATGGCGAACGAACAGACGGCCGGCAGGGGGCGCATGGGACGCAGCTTTTTCTCTCCGGCAGATGATGGTATTTATATGTCAGTTTTACTTCGCCCTCCGCTTAAAGCTGATAGCGCTGCCCTACTTACTACTATGGCCGCAGTATCTGTATCAAGAGCTATCGAGAACACTGTCGGAATTCCGATCGGGATAAAATGGGTGAATGATCTGTATTATAAGGATAAAAAAATCGCAGGAATTCTGACCGAGGGAGGAATCGATATCGAAAGCGGCACCCTGCAATACGCCATTATCGGTATCGGTGTTAATGTTTTTACAGAGGAATTTCCCGATGATCTCAAGGATACCGCAGCCTCAATTTCAAAATCGGCAGATGAAAAGGGAGTATCACGCCCCCTGCTTGCTGCAGAAATCCTAAACCTTCTTGAAGAGAACCTTCCTGCGCTTGATAAAAAAAATCATATATCAGAGTATAGAGCCAGATCAATTTTAACCGGCAAGGAGATATTTGTTAGCAGAGGAGATAAGAAAATCCCCGCCGTAGCACTTGATATAGATGAAAATGCCTGTCTTGTTGTCAAATACGATGACGGTAAAATCGAATCTCTGTCATCAAGTGACGTCAGCATACGCAGAAATAAATAAGTTATTGATTATGAAAAAGCAATCGATAAGATCTTTGATATTAACCTCGATATTTGCGGCAATTATCTCTGTTCTTGCACCTATAACAATCCCGGTCGGCACGGTTCCGATAACACTATCACTCTTTGCTGTATTTCTGTGCGGTTCACTTCTGCCGACCGCTCAAGCGGTTATGGCGACGATTGTTTATATTACGCTCGGTGCGATAGGTTTACCTGTGTTCTCGTCTTATACCGGCGGTTTTTCGGTTCTTACCGGTGTTACCGGTGGCTTTATATGGGCTTATCCGCTTATGGCGTTTTCTATCTCTTTATCGGTAAAAATATTCAAAAAACGTTGTGCCTTATCGCTTTTTACAGGAATCTGTATTGCTATAATTATATGCTACACTCTCGGAACATTCTGGTTTTGTTATCTGACAGGAAACAGCTTGACAACAGGTATAACCGCCTGCGTGCTTCCTTTTATCGTACCCGATGTTATAAAAGCGGTTGCTGCAGCCAGTTTGGCGTTAGGACTTGACAGATTCTATGTTATAAATAAAAAACTAACCTGAAACGCAAAAAACGAGACAAAAACGCCTCGTTTTTTTATTCTAATACTTACCGTTTTTCCAGGATTCAAGCTTTTGCATAATAATATCACGCGTTTTGTAGCAGATGTCGGGCAGCGTTCCTCCGAAGCATTTTTCAGCTTCTCTGAAGCCTTTTTCTATTGCTGCTTTCAGCTCCTCAAACTTACCCGTATCGTTCCCCGAAATTGCAATAGCAAAATTGACGATATTATCGCTGACCGTCTCGACGCTGTAATCGCTTTCCGTAAAGGCTTCGTCGCTTAAAACAATTATAGTATATTTACCCTGCTTTAAGATTATGCTCTCAACAAGATTACGCAGGTTTTCGTTTATTCTCTGCGCCTCCGCCTTAACTGCGTTGATATGGGCAGCGTTCAATCTGTTAGGTTTTCTGTAAACACCGGCTTTATTAGACCCTGTATTGAGCTCTATCTTATCTTTTTTCAAATTCTGCTGTATGTTTGACTTATTGCTTGTATTCTTTTTTTTGCTGTAAACTCTACTCGCTTTATCATTCGCTCCGATTTTGTTAATCATTAATATAACCTCCTTTTTATACTACCACATCCGTACCGTTTATAACAGAAAACGGTTTTACTTATATATCGGCATTTATTGACAAACATTAAGAATATTTAATTAAATAAAAAAAAACGTCAACCGGGTTGGTTGACGGCTATCCGATTTCGCTGCTATTTCATCTCGCCGAGATAGATCGGCGACTTCTTGCCTAAAAAATAATTCTTTATAACCTTTCGCATATCAACAGGGAAGAGCGGCTCGTGCATAATGTTGTCGATATTCAGCCAATGTGTGCCGATTTGATTGAAATCATACATCAATGCGCTCTCCCCCACTTCCTCGACTATGTTGCATACAAACATAAATTCTATCCTGTGAGTATCCACCTCTTGTTCGTCCTTAAAACCTTCACGTATAAATAGAAGGCTCTGAGGTTCTACAATATATCCGGTTTCTTCAAGCACCTCACGTTGCAACGCATCTAACATAAGCTCATTCGGTTCCTGCTTGCCGCCGGGAAGCGTATAATATATTCCCTGCTCATGCTTCATTTCTGTTACAAGCAGCTTTGTGTTTTTGATGATGATACCCTTTATAGAATTTCTTATGATCACGTTTTTCACCTAATTATGAAGTAAATTTGTTTTTGCATTAATAATGATACAGACTTACAGAACACCGACATAATTTCTTTACTTTGATATTAACATACCTATTTTTTTTTGTCAACCTGTGTAATTTACTTATTTATTGTGTTCCCGGCACTTTTAATGATATGGTCTAAAAACAGAGGGCGGAAGAGAAAAAATATGTAATACATACTCCTGCTTAACTATGAAACGAATCAATAAAAAAGCGCTGTGTAAACAGCTCTTTTTTATATGTTGTCAAAACCCGAGCTCGAATATCCAGCTCCTTGAGTTTGAAGTGGTTTTTTCCTCCTGTATAAGCTTCAATAGGTTTTCCTCCGTACCGACGCGTAGTTTCGGCAAAACTCTCTCTTTTTCCTTGCCGATTTTACAGGTGAGCATATCTATTTCCCTGCAGTTTCTCACCGGGCGAAAAGATGACCTGTTATACAGTGCGCAAACAAAACACACATAGAATACTAATGCAACGAGCCAAACCATATAAAAATCCTCCTTTTTATCTTACAACCATATTATAATCATTTAGGTGTACAATAAAAAGGACAGTAAAAACAATCCGTGCAAATTTCTTATAATTCCGATGAAAGCACTATATAAATCAATATGTAAACTATATATATCGTAACTTTTTTGGAATATTTAAGAATAAATTTTCGACAATTTTCTACACAGTATATTATTAATTCACAATTTATATTCAATTGGCATATTGTATAAAACAATTCAGGTGGTTTTGTGTCGATTTATGAGCGACTCTTTTCGTTTACAATCATAACACAATCTGTTATTATTGGATTAACAAGGAGGGAAGAATTTGAAGACGCTCATAAGCGAGCTTAAGCGGGATTGCGAGAGATTCACTCTCAGATACCAACTTTTTGAGGAATTTGACAACGAGCATTTTGGAAAAAGCTTTTTCAGCTTTACCGTTAAATTATACGATAACGAACACGTAGAAACAGCCGAAGCACGAGATGTTACGAGCTGCCGCGTTTCCGCGGAAAAGTTGCTGAAAGCTATTTGTTCGGGTACTGTAACGCCAACTTGTCTTCCCTATATTATTGAGGATTATCTGGCTGAAGCATAGAAACGGTTCTGACATCAATTATGAAGTAATATAAATTATTTACAGTGATGAGTTAAGAGAAAAGTTATTGAGGCTTATTATATTTACCTTTATATCCCTTCCCCCCCGGCGGAAAAATCAAAACAATTTGTAAAACCCCTGGTATATACCGGCTCAACCAGAAAAAACAGTGAAAAATTCATACGAACTGTTGATTGAATTTAATTCACTGTATTCTGTAGGAAGTAGTATAGTACAAGAGGTTTTTGTTTGTTTATAGGGTTATTTTATTATGGGCACGGAAATTATTAGTGGCTTTTACGGGAAAGGCTCCTGATTGAAAGCAAGTAAAACAAAACCGCAGTAGCAAGGATTACAAGCACGTTTACATAGGATGGGATCACTGTATCTCCCCATTTTAAAACAATACCCATTTCCTCCGCAAATTCTTCCTTAAATTCCGCCGGAGCATTACCGAACTGTTCGTTCATAACCGATTCCATCATAACCTGCCTGAATAAAACTGCGGAATGTGATACCGGGAATATCTTAACCACGATCTGAACCGCATCAGGTAAAATTCCGATGGGCATATAAATACCGGTAATAAAGCCGACTAAAGTACCTACAACGGAGCTTGCGGTACCAAAAGCGTTCTGGCTTTTAAGGAAAGATACAATGAAGAACAAAAGCGTGGTGTTTGCGAGCGTCGAAAGAATAATAAGTCCGAATATCTTGATTAAAGTCGTAAAATCGGGAAAAGTCCCGCCTTTTGCTACTATGTATATCTCAACCAAGATAAATGTAAGCACACTCATTATCAGTCCTATTAAAAACGCACCGCCGATATATCCCGCAGTCAAACTGCTCCTCTTAATAGGTGACGAATAAAAATCTTTTGTGATTTTATTGTGCCTGTCATCAACCATAATGCCGAATGCTCCCATCGTTGTCGTAAGAGAAACGACCGCGAGAAGGCCGGACATAATCCATGAGTCCATTATCAGTCTGGGTTTTTCTACCTGGATATTACTCGACCATACATCTCCTAAAAAGAAGACATAAAGCCCGATGATGATAAAAACTGCGAGTAGTGAGAAAAACACAGAGGTTTTATCCCTGAAGTAAACCTTAAGTACCCTTTTTATAAAAGCGGTCATTATCTCATCTCCTTTCCGGTAATGTTGATAAAGGCATCGTCCATAGTGCCTGTAAACACTTCAAAGCTTGTTATGTATTCTCTGCATGAATCAATAACAGGCAGTGCGCTCATAGTATCGGGCAACCTTACGGTAAAACGATTCGTGTTCTGTGTATAATCGCAGCCTAAGGATTCAAGAGCGTCAGTGAGCTTCTTTTCGTCTTTTCCTGAGGTGAGCACAATACAATCGTATGAATAATTTTCCTTTAGCTCAGAAGGAGTGCCTTTTGCTGAGATAACCCCGTTGTCGATAATAATAACATAATCAGCTTCCGCCGCCTCCTCCATGTAATGAGTTGTAAGGAAAACGGTCATCCCCGTATCAGCTTGCAGCTTTTTTATTGTATCCCAAACATTTTTACGCGTCTGAGGATCAAGCCCTGTCGTCGGTTCATCGAGAAATAATATCTTAGGAGTGTTTACAAGAGCTCTCGCAATATCGGCTCTGCGACGCTGTCCGCCCGAGAGCTTTCCGTAACGGCGGTTAAGCAGATCTGTTACACCGGCTGCTTCTGCCGCTTTTTTTACTGCCTCATCAAGCTTTTTTCCCTTGATTCCATAAAGAGCTCCCCTTGTTTCTATGTTTTCCCTGACTGTAAGCAAATCATCAAGAAGCCCGTCTTGGAAAACTGCTCCGATTACGTTGCGAATTTCCTCGTCGTCTTTACCGAGCACATTTCCATCAACTACAGCACTGCCACCGTCAGGCTTAAGGAATGTGCAGATCATATCGATTGTTGTGGATTTACCTGCGCCGTTTGGTCCGAGAAAAGCGAACATCTTACCAGTCTCAACATAAAAACTAATGCCGTCGACTGCCTTGATTTCGCCAAAATGCTTTTTTAGGTCATTGACCTCTATTATATGTTCCATTATTGATGCCCATGCGTTGAGAGTTCGCTAAATATGCAGCAAAGACCGCGTGGGATTACACCTGCCTTTCAATATTTATATCTTTTACCGGGTGGTTTTATTAACTCTTGTTGGAAATAAGCTCCTTTACTTTTTCCTCCTGTGCAAAAAGCGTGCACCCTCCCGTATGTTCAGCCGCTAATATATTATTTCCCATAATTTTTTTGAACAGCGGCGAATTCAAAGCTCCGATAAGCCCTCCGTCTTTAATGTTCACATCAGAATAGGGTGAGAACGGGCACGGCTCTACTGCGCCATCGGCGTTGATGTGAAAAAAGCCTCTGCCCGCAGCAAGGCAGCCACCCATATATTTTTCGTCCCCCGGGAAGGAAATAAACAGTATTTTTTTATACAGATTCCCGAGCTCTGTTTTTTTAGTATCAAGGTTTTCCCTGTCATGGTCATCAAGAGCAATCTCACGGGTGCTGTTGTCCATCGGCACGTACTCAATAAAAAGCACAACCTTGCATCCGAGCATATAAAGATTTTCCGCAAAAGGTTTGCTTGTCACTTCCTCAAAGTTTTCCTTTGACACCGTTACAGAAACACCGTAAAGTATTTTTCTCTTTTTCATAGCCTCTATTGCCGAGGTCAGAATATGGTAAGTGCCTTCGCCCCTTCTGTTATCCGTAGACTCTAATCCGCCTTCGATGCTTATTATCGGGATAAGGTTCCTGCTATTATCAAACAGCTTTATGTATTCATTATCGATGAGAGTTCCGTTTGTTATAATAGGGAAGATTATATCTTTCGTATCAGCTGCACAGAGTAAAACATCTCTTCTTAACAGCGGTTCCCCGCCAGCCAGCAGAATAAACGAAACACCGTGACACGCTGCCTGACCGAAGATAACTCCCCACTCGGCATCTGTCAATAACGTTTTTGTGCCGGCATTATCGCATGTTTTATTCGCCCTTGCGTAGCATCCCTTGCAAAAAAGGTTGCAGTTCTGAGTAATACTTGATATTAGGAATGGCGGAATATGAATGCCCTGTTTTTCGCTTTCAAGCCTTTTTTCCATCGCTTTTTCGAAAGAAGTTTTTATTTTTGAAAGAAATAGCATCTCTTTTAAGTTGAATATCGAGCCTTTTATTATCTTTTCTATTATGCTCTCTACACCGTTATTTAAATGCTGAGTCAGTTGTTTCGAGTTCATTAAAATAGCCTCTGTATATGTATTAATTCGATTACTGTTCCATGTAATCGTCAAATTCCTCTTTTGTTCCGTTGAATACATTCATATCAATAAATTTCTCTTCGCCATCATATCCCGCCAGCTTCCCCTTATGCGAATACTGCCAGAAGGTCCAATCTCTGCCATCGTTCAGCGATGCTTTTGTATAGACATCTCTTATCCAAACATCGTATTCAAGAAACGATCCGCTTATGTATTTTTTATATGATCTTTGAGTGGCATAAATAATGGGTTTTACTCCATAATGATTTTCAAGTTTTTCTATAAGCTCTTTTAAGTTGCTTTGTACCAAATTTACATCAGGGCTCTTGCCATTATAATCGCCATAATACTCTATATCTACCACGGGAGGTAGCATATTTTTTGTTTTGGCACATACTGAAATAAAGTTTTCCGCTTGTTTTTCTCCACTGCTCTCGAAGCTGAAAAAATGATATGATCCTATTTTTATATCGGTTTTTAAAGCATTTTCATAATTATTATAGTAATACGGATCTATATAGCTGCTACCCTCGGTAGCTTTTATAAATGCGAAACTTATATTCTGTGTTGCGAGTTTTTCCCAGTCGATTATTCCCTGATAAGAAGATACATCCACACCCCTTACAGGGTATTCCTCTATCGAAGGATTATTGAACCAGATAACCCCGCAGTGCAAAAGCACCCCGGCAGTCGATAGCACCAATACTAAAAATATAATTATTATCAGGATAATTTTCTTCATTGTATTTTCCAAATCAAAAATTTTTTTATTCAAATTTATAATAGCATAATGTTTTATTATTTTCAAGCATTATCAATAAATAATCCGAAGCGGTATTCCCGCTCCGGATTCTTTATTAGTCAATGAATTTTTATAA
>ENA-UOOE01000919-UOOE01000919.1-fermentation-metagenome-genome-assembly--contig:-NODE-919-length-26651-cov-7.007407_pt1 | contig 26651 bp, 28 predicted proteins | sample MGYA00245776_ERZ724021 | MGnify/ENA primary metagenome ERZ724021 (study PRJEB28704, sample SAMN03018321) | fermentation metagenome | biome: anthropogenic terrestrial biome; feature: soil; material... | reverse complement strand
TAGAGTAGCAATATTCATTATTTCTTTTATTATTATATTAGAAAAAAGCGTGGGAGTTTTATCCCACGCTTTTTACAGGTATTGGATATATTCACTAAATTCAGCTGAAAAATAATGGTGGAAAATATTAACTATTCACTCTTGAAAAGCAATCACGATTATGATATATTTATCAAGTGTGAGGGATCAACCGCGTACAAAGTGGTTACCTTAGCATTATTACAAATAGCTGCCCGGTCCGCTCAGGTAAGGGCAGTTATTTTTTTGTCTTATTGTGCTTATCTAGATAACTAATGAGTGATATAAGTAGTAAACCAAAGGTCAGCATTAGTGTAATTGCTTCATAAGTATTCATAATGCCACCTCCTTTAAAAATCAGTGAGCAAAGCTCAAAGATTGGATAAAAAGTTACTCTGTACACGGTTGTCCTATATCAAAAAGAAGAAGGAAAGCAATTTAACATATGAAAAGAAAGCAAAGAAAATGGTAACAGTAAATGAAAAAATTACACTATGTTTATTCTACCTATATTGTACTACGTTTACATAATTTTACAACCATTTTTATGTTTCATATTTACAAAATAAATAGTAAATTAGGCTCAGTTACGACAGGAATATGCACAGAATGCAATTTTTGTTTTTTTGATTTTTACTTTTTAAATCGGAAGAGTACTTGCAATAATTTTATATTTTCGATATGATAATTATTATAACTGATCAAAAGAAGAGAGGGTGTTATCATATGATTCAAGAGGATTATATTGGCTTTACAATAGAAAAGCAGAAGCGGATCGCTTTAATTGCGCATGATTCGAAAAAGCAGGCATTAATAGAATGGGTTGAGGAGAATAAGGAGGTATTGAAGAGCCATTTCCTGTGCGGTACCGGAACCACCGCCAGATTAATTGTAGACAAGGTAGGATTGCCGGTGAAGGCATACAATAGCGGGCCTTTGGGCGGAGATCAGCAGATTGGAGCAAGAATTGTAGAAGGAAATATTGATTTTGTTATATTTTTCTGGGATCCTTTGGCAGCACAACCGCATGATCCGGATATCAAGGCACTATTAAGAATATGTGCGGTTTACGACATTCCTTTGGCTACGAATCGTTCTACGGCTGACTTCATGCTGACATCGAAATATATGGCGGAAGACTATGAAAGACATGTCATTAATTATAATAAAGTAATCAGCGGAAGATTGGATGAATTCGGGAACAAATAAAAATACGGATAGGAGTGTCATAGGTCATTTTAAGCTTCTGTTATGAATAGGATCTTATCAGTTAATCACGGCGTTATAGATAGTTGATTTTTAAGAGCGTGTTAGTAATTGCTGCTTACAAGGTGCAATTGCTAACACGCTCTTTTTAAGTGTTCGGTTATCATTGGAAAAAGAGATAAAGGTTTTTATGAGACAAGATAGAAATTGCAGGCAGCTTTATTAATCAACTTCATTTTGCTTTATATAGTCTAATATTTTATTCACATCTTCTGTTACAAGTTTTTTTAAATGTTGCCCTTGTTTGTGGAAATAATACTGTCCATCCTCTTGATAGAGAAAAATACGATCATCCAACGTTTCTTCCGGCAAGATTTCATCATCTGTACTGTATAAGAATTCACCTCTCGCAAGCGGTAAACGGATAATCAAATAATGATTATATTTCGTTCCATCAAAAGGCATAAGTTCCTCGCTGGAAGCATCCGGCGCATTATCATACAAACGTTTCAGCATAGCTGTGCCATCCATATCAAATATATTGACAACGGGTTGATAATTCCCATCTTTGAATTCAAAAATGTATAGGCTCATATATTGAGAATTTGTAATATTCAGTTGCTCATATTTTCCTTGCCAAACAATATTCGTTTCCCCGTTCCATGGAATTTTGGCGGAAAATTCATTACTAGGAAAGAAAATAGAGGGCATAAGTTCGTGGAAAGTCCACAAATCCTGCTAAAACCGGGGACATGGATCAAAGTGGAAAAACGGATTCCGACATGCTTTTAGTGCATTCGTTTTGCAGTAGCTCCTGCCTTTAAGCGGGTGTATTCTTTCCCGCAGTTAAGCTGTCAATAAAGTATTTTCCGGCATCGGAGAGCGGGATATCCTTATTATAAGATGCGACCAGCATCCGGGAAGGTATTTTTTGATCCGTATGAATAACCGCCAATTGATCCAGCTCCTTCACGCAGAAGTCCGGCAGGAATGCAATGCCAAGTCCGATTTTTGCCAGATCAATGAGGAGGTCATTACTGCTTAACTCAACAGAGGGGACAAGATCCAGGGAATTTTCCAAAAACAGATTATGAAGAAACATACTGGTTGTTGAGCGCTTATCCAGCATTAATATTGGATATTTCTGCAGCTCCTGCAAGGAAATCGAACGATCAGTTAACGGAAATGCCTCCGGGTTGGCGATAAAGATATCTTTAAATTCCTTTACCGGAAGCATCTCCATCATATCATTTAAATTCGGATTCGGTGAGTTCGTAACAATAACATCCACTTCATTCCGCTCCAATAGAGTTGCACATTGAAGGGAGGTTCCGTTTGTTACTTTTATATGAATATTTGGATACTGCTTATGGAAATTATTAAGATAGGGTACCAAATAATACCGGCAGATGGTATCACTTGCTCCGATTCTTATTTGAACACCGCTTTTTGGATCTGCACAGAGCTGATTTTCTCCGCGAATAATTAGATTAATAGCCGGTTCCACATGTTTAAGAAGGAGCTCTCCCTCCTTTGTCAGGGCAACCCGTTTCGTACTGCGAATAAAAAGCGTTTGATTCAAACGTTTTTCCAAAGTCTTAATAGATTGGCTTACCGCCGATTGTGAGATGAACAATTCGCCGGCTGCGTCTGAAAAGCTTAAACTTTTGGCAACATGATAGAAAACTTTATATAATTCATAATTAATATCCATATGATCTCCATTCTGGTCACTTGCCATGTTATTAGCAAGCCTAATAAAAGGATTAATATATATTAATTATTATTATAAAACATGTTATGTTATAATGCAAGAAAATGATGGACCCTTCAGTTTAGCTATCCTATGGAAATAAAGGAGTAATGGGATGAATAACGTAAAGAGAATCTATGTAGAAAAGAAAGCCCCATACGCAGTAAAAGCAAAGGAACTTAGAACGGAGATTAGAAACTATCTGGGTATAAAAAATCTGGATTCTGTCCGGATTCTAATTCGCTATGATATAGAAAATGTGAGCGGGGAAACTTATCAAAAATCCCTTGGAACCGTATTTTCTGAGCCTCCGCTGGACCTTTTAACGGAGGAAACCTTTGATGCCGGCAAAAAAGACAGAGTGTTCTCCGTAGAGTTCCTGCCGGGTCAGTTTGATCAAAGGGCAGACTCTGCAATGCAGTGCGTGAAGCTGCTTGGCGGAAAGGAGGATCCGGTGATCCGTTCCGCCATAACCTATATTTTATCCGGAGATCTTACGGAGAAAGAATTCGAGAGTATTAAGGAATACTGCATTAACCCGGTGGATTCCAGAGAGACCGATGAGGTAAAACCGGAAACGCTTGTAACTGAATTTGAGGAGCCGGAGGATGTTCGGATTCTGGAAGGCTTCCGAGGATTAAAAGAGGACGAGCTGCAGGAATTATACCAATCTCTTCATCTGGCAATGACCATAGAGGATTTTAAGCATATCCGGAACTATTTTAATCAGACAGAGAAAAGGGACCCTTCCATGACGGAGATTCGGGTTTTAGATACCTACTGGTCGGACCATTGCCGCCATACGACTTTCCTGACCGAGCTGAAGGATATCCAATTTGAAGAGGGCTATTATACCGAGCCGATTAGGGCGGCTTACCACAGTTATATTGCGGAGCGGGAGAAGCTTTACCGGGATAGGGACGGCAAAGATATCTCTCTTATGGATCTGGCTCTGCTTGGAATGAAGAAATTGAGGGCGGAGGGCAAGCTGGAGGATATGGAGATATCCGATGAAATCAACGCCTGCTCCATTATCGTGCCGGTTGAGATTGACGGCAGGACCGAAGAGTGGCTGATTTTCTTTAAAAATGAAACCCATAACCATCCGACGGAGATTGAACCCTTCGGCGGTGCCGCTACCTGTCTTGGCGGTGCGATAAGAGATCCCTTATCGGGAAGAGGCTATGTATACCAGGCAATGCGGGTTACCGGAGCGGCAGATCCCAGGGTTCCGATCAAGGAGACTTTAAAGGGAAAGCTGCCCCAGAGGAAGATCTGTACTGGAGCGGCCGCCGGCTATAGCTCCTATGGGAATCAGATCGGTCTGGCAACCGGCTTGGTAGATGAGGTATATCATCCGGGGTATGTAGCGAAGCGATTGGAAATAGGCGCAGTGATGGGAGCGGCTCCAAGAAGAAATGTAATTCGCGGGAATTCGGAACCGGGTGACGTAATTATATTGCTGGGAGGCAGAACCGGACGGGACGGCTGCGGCGGCGCAACCGGTTCCTCCAAGAGTCATACGACGGATTCCATTACAACCTGCGGTGCGGAGGTTCAAAAGGGAAATGCACCTACGGAAAGAAAGCTTCAGAGATTGTTTCGCAGGGAAGAAGTCAGCAGGTTAATTAAGAAATGCAACGATTTTGGCGCAGGCGGTGTATCCGTGGCAATCGGGGAACTGGCTGATGGACTTTGCATTGACTTGGACAAAGTTCCGAAGAAATATGCCGGCCTTGATGGAACCGAGCTTGCAATCTCCGAATCCCAGGAGAGAATGGCAATTGTAATAAATCCGCAGGATGTGAAGCAAATGCTTGCCTATGCGGAGGAAGAGAACTTAGAAGCGGTGGTGGTTGCAGAGGTTACCGAAGCCCCAAGGCTTATCATGACCTGGAGAGGAAAGGAAATCGTTAATATTTCCAGAGCCTTTCTGGATACCAATGGTGCCCACCAGGAGGCAGCCGCTTATGTACCGGTACCTCTCCCGGAGGAGAACTATTTTAAGATGGGTGCTCCGGAGACATCTTCTGAGGACACCGATCTGAAGACAAGCTGGCTAAAATCACTGGCAGCGTTAAATGTCTGCTCCAAAAAAGGTCTGGTTGAGATGTTCGACAGTTCGATCGGTGCGGCAACCGTAACGATGCCTTATGGTGGAAAATATCAGCTGTCACCGATTCAGACCATGACAGCAAAGCTTCCGATCCTGCAGGGAAGGTGTGATACGGTAACCATGATGAGCTATGGGTTTGATCCCTATCTGTCCAGCTGGTCACCGTTCCATGGATCGATCTATGCCATCCTTTCTTCGGTTGCTAAGATTGTGGCAGCAGGCGGTGATCCTACCCGGATACGCTTTACCTTTCAGGAGTTCTTCCGCAGGCTGGGTACGGATCCGAAACGTTGGGGAGAGCCTCTGACAGCACTTTTAGGTGCTTATGATGCACAGGTCAAGCTGGGACTTCCCTCCATTGGCGGTAAGGACAGTATGTCCGGCAGTTTTAATGATATTGATGTTCCGCCGACACTGGTTTCCTTTGCTGTGGATGTGGCAAAGAGCGGTGATGTCGTTACGACAGAGCTGAAGAAGTCAGGCAATCTCCTTGTGGAATTTAGAATCCGCAGAGATACTTATGATCTGCCGGATTATGGACAGGTAATATCCCTCTATCAAAGGATAAATACTCTGAGCAAAGAAGGTAAGATTGCGTCTGCATATGCCATCGGTTTTGGCGGGTTGGCGGAAGCGATCAGTAAGATGGCCTTTGGCAATAAGCTGGGAGTTAAAATAAATGCTTCGTTGACCCGAAAGGATTTGTTCCGCTCGGATTACGGTTCCATCCTTGTGGAAATGACCGGGGAAACCGTAGAATCCCTTGCGGATTATGGCTTCAAGATACCGTCGAAAACGGTTGAATTAAAGGAAGTGTCCGAAGCGGCGGAAGTTCGAATCATCGGGACCGTCCTCGATGAGGAAGCATTTATCTGCGGCGATGTAACGATACCATTAGAGGAAGCGTTAAAGGCTTGGACGGAAACCTTGGAAATGGTATATCCGACGCATACGGAAGATAAGGAAGCGCATGCTTCGGATAAAGAGCAGCCTTTGGAGACAAGGCTATATGATGCTAAAAAAGTCTATGTTAGGAATCAGAAGGCGGCAAAACCGAAGGTATTCCTGCCGGTTTTCCCGGGAACGAACTGCGAATATGATTCTCTGCGGGCGTTTGAAAATGCCGGCGCAGAGGTGGAAACCATAGTATTTAGAAACCTGACGGCAGATCATATCCGGGAATCCGTTGAAGCATTTGAAACGGCGATCAAGCATGCGCAGATTCTTATGTTCCCCGGAGGTTTTTCAGCCGGAGATGAACCGGACGGTTCCGGGAAATTTATCGCAACGGCATTTCGCAATGTACGTATTCAGGATGCCGTAAATGATCTTTTAAAGAAACGGGACGGCCTTGCTCTTGGTATCTGCAACGGTTTCCAGGCATTGATTAAGCTTGGACTTGTGCCATACGGTGAGATAACCTCACAAAAAGAGGATTCCCCTACGCTTACAACCAACAAGATTGGACGCCATATTTCAAAATCCGTATATACGAAGGTGGTTTCCAATAAATCTCCATGGTTAAGACTGGCAGAGCTTGGCGGTATATATGCAATCCCTGCTTCCCATGGAGAGGGACGCTTTGTTGCAAGTAAGGAATGGATTGAGAAGCTCTATGCAAATGGGCAGGTTGCTACCCAATATGCAGATCTAAACGGTAACCCGACCATGAACGAGGATTTCAATCCTAACGGATCCTTCTGTGCGATTGAAGGAATTACCAGTCCGGACGGAAGAATCTTCGGTAAGATGGCGCATTCGGAGCGCAGAGGGGATGCGGTTGCGGTCAATATCGCAGGGGAGCAAAACCAGCACATCTTTGAAGCAGGTGTGTCCTATTTTCTATAGTAAAGACAAGGTTATGATATCCTCAGTTGATATTCTATATATATAGTTATGCGCCATGCATGGCGCAGCAAGATAATCACATGGCCGACCTGGTGCAGCTATGTGATTATTTTGTGAACTTCTTTAGAAAGAATTGATTATGTATACCTCTTTTGCTATAATTTTCTGCATAGAACCAAGCTAATAGAACCAAGCTATTATCCGGAAAGGAACTGTAACATTTTTTTACAAACGTGTATGATACGAGGAGCGATAGGATGAACAGAAAAAAACTAACTATAATATTACTTATGATTTGTACGGCAATCTTTGCTGTAACCGGATGCAGTAAAAAGAAAGAAAAGGAAGATGCTTCCGGGGATTATTTATCCGGGAAGCATCATGCAGAAATTGAAATCGCAGATTATGGAACCATCTCGGTTGAACTGGATGCAGATCATGCGCCAATAAGCGTGACAAACTTTATCAATCTGGCCAAGGAAGGCTTCTACGATGGGTTAACCTTCCATAGAATTATTGCGGATTTCATGATCCAGGGCGGAGATCCGAAGGGAGATGGTACCGGCGGTTCCGATAAAACGATCAAGGGCGAATTTACCTCTAACGGAGTGGATAATCCGTTATCCCATACGAGAGGAGCTATATCTATGGCCAGGGCCAGGGATATGGATAGCGCCAGCTCTCAGTTCTTTATTGTGCATCAGGACAGCACTTATCTGGATGGGGAATATGCGGTCTTTGGCTATGTGACGGAAGGGATGGAAATTGTAGATGCAATTTGTGAAGATACCCCGGTGCAGGATGAAAACGGAGCTGTGAATCCGGAAGATCAGCCGGTTATTACATCAATTAAAGTTATTGATTAGCGCTTATCTCGTTAAGCTAATTTCGATATTTAAGCGTCTCCAAACCATCCTTGATGAGCTTACTGATCGGCTGGTTATGGGATCTGCATATTCTTTTTAGTCCGTATAAGGATTCTGGATTTTTCTTTTGTACTATATTTACACCGAATTTTACAGAAAGAGTCGATTTGAACCCCAGTTTTTTAATGACGACCTCGGTATCATTGCAATACTTTCCGTAGGGATAAGTGAAGGTATTTGGAGTGAAATTAATGGCAGATTCTATTTTACTCTGTAATGTGGTGATATCTTTGGTTAATACTTGTTCATAATCTTCAAAAGGTTCATTTTGCATAATATAGCAGCCATACCGTCCTTTATTCACTTTATGTAAATTATAGGAATGATTTTGAATTTCTACAAGTCCGGATTCCGCCATTTCATTGATCTGTTCCCATGTTAAATGAGCATATTTGACATTCGTATCGCAGACCTTGGAAAAATCATCCGTGCTTTTTCCGATAATTGACAGAACGATCTTAGAATTATATTTTTGCAGCAGAGGAAATACATTTTTATAGGTACTAAAATACCCGTCATCGAAGGATAGGATAATCGGATTCGGAGGTAATTCCTCCCCATCATAGACATAATTGATCAGCTGCGTCATGGTTATCGTGTTATAGTTATTCTCTGCCAAATATTTCAGATCGCTTTCAAATTCACATGGACTAATGGTATCTTTCCCCAAATTATTGTCAATTACCCGATGATACATAAGGATCGGTACGCATACCGATTGATTTGCAGAAGATACCGCAGAGATTTCAATTAAATTTCTTGCTATAGAATATCCTACCATAGTAAAAGCAGCAGAAAAAAAGAAAATACTGAAATAATGTTTCACTTTTGACTTATTTAACATAGCCACACCACCTATTCAAATTCATATAAATTATATGAAATGAAAGCAATCGAATATAACAGGAGACAGGTTTATATTTTGACCTGTGCTTGAATATATTCTAATAATGAAATAAAAAGTGTATCGATATGAAAAGAAAGTATTTTAATGTTGTTTTTTTGGGTATCATATTCCTGCTATGTGCCTTGTTTTCAGAAAAGGGTATCAAAACAATTAAATATATACTGGCACAGAAAAAGAGCGGTGTTACGGTAGTGATCGATGCCGGTCATGGCGGCTTTGATCCGGGCAAAGTTGGGATTAATAAAGCATTAGAGAAAGACATTAATCTGAGCATCGCATTCAAATTGAAAAGATATCTTGAACAAAATAATATTAAGGTTATTATGACCAGAGAAGACGGCAAAGGGCTGTATCAGGCATCCGACCAAGATAAGAAGAGAGCGGATATGAAAAAAAGAGTTTCTATTATTAATTCAAGTGATCCCTGCATGGCAATCAGCATTCATCAGAATAGCTATCCGCAGGAAAGCATCAAGGGGGCGCAGGTCTTTTATCATGCCAATTCGGAGGAAGGAAAGATACTCGCAGAAATCCTGCAGGAACGGATTAAAAAGACAATTAATGATGGAAATCATAGATTGGCAAAATCGAACAGCAGCTACTATTTACTAAAGAATACGAAATGTCCATTGGTTATTGTGGAATGCGGCTTTCTATCGAATCGAAAGGAAGCCGATCTGTTATGTAATGAAGAGTATCAGGGCAAAATGGCATGGGCGATCTGCTTAGGTGTATTGGAATACCTAGATACTTCAGGAATGCAGGAGGTTTATTGAAAGACAAAACGGACAATTCATCTTTCAATAAACCTCCTGTATTATAGGAAGATCACAGACACTCTTGTAGCATTTGCATTGTTTTGTAAAAATCCCTATCTTCTAAAAGCTTAATTAGAGAAAGAGTGACCGGAAGATGGAGACTCGGACAACTTGATCTCCTTCGTCTGATTCAAAAGCTTCAACCGTCAAATAAATTCGCGCATCCTTTTCGCTATCTATGACCCATCCGTCACCATACTGCGAATAATATCCATTTTGAAATGGCTTCGACCGATCAATAAATTTTGGCTTTGGATAGGTGCTTTCTGTTCTAAAATAGGAAGTAAGGATATCCTTTTGATCACATACCCAGGAATATATTTGATCTAACGGTTGATTCTGAAAGATATAAGTAAAGCTGAATAGTGTGTTAGCCTCATCTAATACCCGAAACTGCAGTCGACAGTCAAAATCTTGAACGTGAAAGGATTTCGTTGGCATGGAAACCTCCGAGTTAATTTCTTCCACATCGGATTTCGAAATTTTTAATGTCTTGTATAAATATTTCTCATCTTTATCAATGAGCTTGACAATCTGCTCCGGTGAAATATCAACCGAGGAGGGTTTGTGAATCAAAAGGAAAGAAATCGATATCGATAGGAATACAATACATAATGAAAGAATAAGAATAATTTTTTTATTCATATCCTGCCTCCTGAGAAGTCGAGTGAATTACTTTATAGGTGTATAACTATAAAGTTCACCATTGCAAGTGAAGACAATATTATAAGAATAACCTGCATCAATGTCACCAAAGCAGTCGATCGCTTTACCAACTAATGGATTATTGCCAAAATAACTATAATATAATTGAGGCATTGAAGCATGAGCAGATATTACATGAGTATATGTTTCATTACCTAATTGAGTAAATGTCGTAGGATCGACTAGTTTACCTATACACGAGTAGGTTCCGTTAATATATGAGCAAGATACGTCAGAATCAATACTCGCTATTCTAACGCTGCAATCTATAGGTCGATAATAAGGATATCCAAAATCATCTTGAAAAAGCTCGTAATATATACCGCCTGTAACTGTTATTGGATAATAGTCTGGCCAAGGAAAAGTCTCTCCAGTTGATGATCCATTAGCGCTGCTTGTAAAAATTTCTGGATAACTAGCAATACTTAATTGCCCAATAGAATTATATTCAAATGATGTAATATAAGTGCATTCTATAATATTACCTATAATGTTTTTTACACATAATATATTAGTGCTATCGTTTGTACGATTTGCTTGAAGCGATTTTTGATCGTCTATTGGAATTAACTCAATGAGACTAGAATCTGTTATGTTGACACCACTTTTCTTAATAAAGTTAATAACTTCAGCATCTATATTGTATGCTAAATCTGAAAAGAGAGCATTCTCAGAATGTAAAGATACAATATCAGAGATTTTAGTTGACTGCTTTGCATTTGCAGAAGTACTACATAACAGCATAGAGCAAATTAATGTTATACATATTAAAGCTTTCTTCATAATTAATTCCTCCTTTATATATCGGAAATGTAGGTTACATTATCATTATATATCTAAAAATGGAAGAAAGCAACATTACAAAGGAATTTAAATCCTTTTAATGTAATTCAATTGTGAACTTTTTGTGAAATTAGCACTCACCTATTGACAGTGCTAATAATAGGTGTTATAGTACACATAGAACAAATAAAACAGACCACAATCAAAGCAGCGTTGAGAAGCTTCCGTAAGAAAGCAATCATCACTGTAAAAACAAATTTACTTTATGTAAAATCTTTTAATTATAATTTCGATGAAGTAAACATTTGCAGCAGGGAGGAATGGGTATGTTACGATCGAAAAAGAGTTATCCTATGAAAAGTGATGTAAGAGAAAGGAAAGATGCTTATATACTTGATATAGATCTTCCGGGATTTGGTAAGGACGATATCAAAGCATATCTGGAGGATGGTTACTTGATTATATCTGCGGTCAGGAAGAAAGAGAAGGATAGGAAGAATGCAAGATATCTTCGTCAGGAAAGGTACTCCGGAGCCTATAAAAGAAGCTTTTTCATTGGGCATCAGGCAAATCAGGAAGACATTAAAGCAGCCTATAAACGTGGGGTGTTACGTTTGATCATTCCCAAAACAGAGGCAAAGGAAACCTCTCATAATGGAATGATTGCAATTGCCTAGAGGCAGATAGACTTCCGGATAGAAATATAAATTCAAAGGATTTTTGAATAGGGTAGGATCAATAAAATATTTTAAAAAGGTAACAATAAAAATTAAGATAAATAATTTTTTTAAGGAGGAATGGCTTATGTTACTACCGAGCATTTTTGAAAACAATTTTGCAGACAACTTTTTTGATGATATGTTTAATTTTAGCTTCCCATTTAACTACATGGGAAATGGCTCCAGATTAATGAATACCGATGTTCAGGACTTAGGAAATGATTATCAGCTGGACATAGAGCTTCCCGGATATGATAAAAAGGATATTCATGCAGAGCTGAAGAACGGCTATTTAACAATCTATGCAGACAAGCAGGAAAGTAAGGATGAGAAAGCAGAGGATGGCAGGTATGTACGCAGAGAACGCTACAGCGGCAAATGCAGAAGAAGCTTTTATGTCGGAGATTATCTGAAGGAAGAAGACGTACATGCATCCTTCTCCAACGGTGTTCTTAGCATCGTATTACCAAAGGATAAAAACGCGGAGGAAGTTGAAACAAAGAAATATATTCCTATTGAATAATCTTGAAAAGGAGTCCCGCCGGATGCTGCGGCACCGAAGGGATGTTACAAAGCGAATAGGAATGAAATAATAGAAGAGGGTCTGTGATCACAGGAGGAGCACAGACCCTCTTTGTATGGATGCAAATGAAAATGCGGCATCATCTTTAGAACAGGCCGATCCGTGCATTTGCATAATTCATACATACTTCTGCAATTGCCATACCCATGGCGAAAATGGACAGTATAATGATTAATGCAAATGCAGTTTTATCATATACAAGCGCAGCGTTTTCGTCGGACTGCCTGTGATTCGAAACCAGTATTTCAACTCCCAGACTGATGAAGATAATCGGCCATAGCCGGAAAATAAATGTATAGGATAAGTTTGTAAAGAAAATACGCAGCAGAAAGAGGATACCGAATAGGATCAGTAAGGCTCCCAGGGTAAAGGTGCCGACTTTATGAGTTTTCATTATTGTCATCCTCCTTTTTGCCTGTAAAATTATTTACAACGAATGAATCGGACTCCTTTTGCTTATTATCGTCCTTGGTCAGTTCGATCTTTTTACCTTTGATCAGGTAAGCACCAAACAGAATAATTGCAATGCCTACAATGAACTGCGGTAAATAGTAGCCGAAACTGCGTAAAAAGCCCGGCAGATATTTTCGAAAAATCTCGTAAGTGTTATTCCACAAAATCGAAGATCCCAGTATGATAAGTACGACAGCTAAAATATTGCGATATTTACCTTGTAGAAGGATCGATTTATCTTTTGGAAGGTTGGATAAAAATAAATAATTATCTTCCATTGCATAAAATTCATCATCCGGTATGGATCGAAGGTTATGGGTATCGAAGAAACTATAGAACCATACCAGAGGGAGCAGCACTAGAAAGGGTGAGATATTTAGCCAAACTCCGATTAAAATAATGAAGAAAAAGCATGACATTAAGCTAAGCCCTCTCTTCATGAACCCCAAATACATCTGCCCTGCTCCTGGAATCAGAGAGAAAATAAAAGTTAAAAAGCTATTTTTCTTTTTGATCATATTCGAAAACCTCCTTGTTCATAATAATATTGGAAAATTCTAAGATACGATTACTTAGGTCATCCATGTTACTCCTTATGGAAGCAGTAATGGATGGTGCGTTATACCGGTCGATTGAAATCTCCTTTCGTATTTCTGTCCGGCTGGGACTATTCGGTGTATAATTTACATTCATAGCAAGTAAAACGATCAGGGCTCCGATGGCAGCAGCACTGACTTTTAGGCTGTACAGAAGAAACTGCATTCGTTTGGAAACCTCCTTCACTTTTTTCGCAACAAGCTGATCCGGCCGGCTTATGGTACTTATAATATTTGCCTTCATATCGACAGGGGCAGTTATTAGTTCCGCTTCTATGCTTTGCGCCAGTAAATCGGAGCAATAATCGCAGGAGCAGATATGTTCCAGAAAGGTTACTTTTTCTTCGGAGCTCATCTTATCTTGCAGAAAAAAAGATAAATCGGTCTGGGAAATGTGCTTCTTTACGTCATAGGGATCCGTTTGCAAATTTAACTTATTATCAACCATATAATTGCCCCCCTTCTAAGTATTTTTTCTTTAACATCGCTTTCGCCCGATAAATCTGCGTCTGTATGGTCTTTCGGTTTTTCCCTGTTTTTGATGCAATTTCAGCTACGGACAGTTCCTTATAAAAATAATCCAGCGCGACTTCCCGGTATGGGGTTTTTAATAGGGAGCAGCGCTCATACAGTTGTTTTCTGACTTCCGTCTCCAGAATGTTTTCTTCTGGGGAAGGCGCCCGGTTTTGCTGCGTCAGAAAATATTCATCCTCTGTCGGAAAGGTTTTCCTCTCTGCCCGTTTTAGATAGTCTAAGCATTTATTCGTTGCTATGCGGCAGAGCCAGGCCTTTTCATATTGTTGATCAAAGGCAGCCAAATTCTTATAGGCGGAAAGGAAGGTTTCTTGGGCAAGGTCCTCGGCTTCAAAGTAATCCCGAACGATTTTAAAGCATATGGAGTAAACTAAATTCTGATAGGTATCAATTAGATATTCATAATATTGCTCCGTACTGATTATTTCCGCCCCCTTTCACCTTTCTTATATTATAACGATAGCAAACAGCATTTGTCTTCAACTTTATTTTAAAATTTAAAAATTGTATTGGCTGGAGGAATATGATAAATTAGAAGGAGAGATTATCATTAACTGTGCGGTTTTCCGTAAAGTGTTTATGATAGATATGATTTTGTTGGGAAGATGAGGATTGGAAAGTGAGAATTGATAAAAACATCTTGTTATTGGCAAAAAAGCAATTTTGTCTGGATTGCAACTGTCTTGAAGGGAAGAATCCGACGCAGCTTGGAAAACATGGAATACATATTAACCGGGCAAAGAAGCTTCCAGGTGCCCGAATCTATCATAATGAATTATTTTTTAGAGCTATAACAAGCTTTGGCGAATTGTTTATTATGGCGGATGAAACGATTTATCCCTGGGCAAAGGAATTTTTTAAAGATGCGTCACCGGAGTGGTTCTGCTCTTTTAAAAATCTTAGGGAAATAGATCGTAAAATGAATGAGCAGGGCAGGGAGATTTTAGACACCCATATATATTTCTTACCGGATATGGATGCAGGGATTGTAGAACCAATTTGCAATGTTAAATGGTATGAAAAAGATGAGATTCTTCCATTTAAAGAAAAGAATCCATTTGGCAATGCCCTTATGTTTTCAGAAACCCAGCCGGATATGCTTGCCGTTGCTGCCTTTGATAAAGAGAAAATGATTGGTATGGCGGGAGCGAGTGCAGACGGGAAATATATGTGGCAAATCGGTATTGATGTATTACCGGAATACCGTGGTCATGGGCTGGCGGCAAATCTGACTGCTTTGATCAAGCAGGAGATAATAAGGCGTAAAAAAGTACCGTTCTATGGAACAAGTGAATCCCATTCGGTTTCGCAAAGTGTTGCTATAAAAGCAGGCTTTCTTCCGGCATGGGCAGAGATCTTTACCCATAAGCTTCCGATGAGAAAGTAAAAAAACGGAACTTTCAAAGAGTAAATGCTTCCGCAGAAAGGCTGCGGCAGTTACTATTCACACATGGGCAAAGTCTATCCTATGATTTCGTCAAATGTATCCGAATTCGGAGACGCTTTCGCTTCAAATACTCCTTATTGGATATCATTTGTCAAAATCATAACATGGTATACATGGTGGGTGTGAACAGTAACTAAAAGAATGAAATAACAGGAAATACAGGGGATGAAATAAGCAAAAATGTAAGGATGAAATAAGCGGATAGGTAAAGAACGGGATAAGGGGAATACAAGGGATGAAATAAGCGAAAATGTAAAAGAAAATGTACTGGAAAACATAAGGGACAATGAAAGGAAAACATAAGGAAAGGAGAACATGTTAGAGATAGGATGCAGAAATGAGGGAAGAAATGAAATCCCCCGTGGATAAGATTATACTCTGGCATGGAGCTTAAAACAATGGAAATAATGGATTATATCATTCATACAATAGAAACCCTGGTGAACATTCCAAGCCCTTCCGGATTTACCAAGGAAGTGATGGATTTTGTAAGGGCGGAGGCAGAAGGATTTGGCTATGCCTGTGAGAACAGCCGGAAAGGCGGGCTGATCATAACAGTCGAGGGCAGAACGGAGGAAACCATAGGATTATCCGCCCATGTGGATACTTTGGGTGCGATGGTACGCTCCATAAGCGGGGAGGGTATGCTTAAATTCACGCTTGTCGGCGGATATACCATGCATAGCGTGGAAGGCAGCTACTGTAAGGTACATACCAGGGATGGAAGAACCTATACCGGAACGATACTTGCAAAGAGCCCTTCCATTCATACCTTTGATGATGCAAAAACGCTGGAGCGTTCGGACCGAAATATGGAAGTACGTCTCGATGAAATCGTTAGGAACAGGGAGGATGTGAAGGCATTAGGAATTGGAAACGGTGACTATATCAGCTTTGATCCTAAGTTCCAATATACCGAGAAAGGCTTTGTTAAATCCAGACATTTGGATGATAAGGCTTCCGTAGGAGTATTGCTTGGTCTGCTGAAGGATATGTCGGAAAGAAAAGCAGTTCCCGAGAAAAAGCTGAAAATATTAATCAGCAATTACGAGGAAGTGGGCTTTGGCGCAAGCTGGCTTCCGGAGGATATTACGGAATTTCTTGCAGTCGATATGGGAGCAATCGGAGATGATCTGAATGGGAATGAATATAGCGTATCCATCTGTGCGAAGGATTCCTCCGGACCATATGATTATGAGATGACAAACCGCTTGATATCTCTTGCAAAGGAGCATAAGCTTGACTATGCTGTTGATATATTCCCACATTACGGTTCCGATGTTTCCTCGGCATTGCATGGCGGTAATAATATACGGGGAGCTTTAATTGGTCAGGGAGTGCATGCTTCCCACGGAATGGAGCGAACCCATAGAAAAGGTCTTGAAAATACCCTGAAGCTTGTTCAGAGTTATATTGGATGCACCCCGCAATAATTAAAACTATAAACTGCCACCGGCATTACTTACCTGCCGTAGGGAAGCAAAAACCTGCTATGCGAAGCGGTCTATGCATGTGACCGCTTTACATAGCAGGTTTTTCATTAGAAAGTGAATTATTTTACTGCTTTATTTGCTTTTTTATCTGTGACAAGCAAACGGCTTGCCAATATATCTATTTATTTAGAAGGAGAGGATAATAGGAATTCGTAATTAGTTTGTAAACAACTGAGACCAGTAGATCGTCCCATTCGATTCATATACGCCGATCCCAATTTTATTAAAGTCAGCATTTAAGATGTTAGCTCTGTGTCCCGGGGAATTCATCCAGCCATTTACTACTTCGCTTGGAGTTCTTTGTCCGTAGGCAATATTTTCACCGGCAGTACGGTAAGAAATATTGTATTCCTTTAATACGCTTGAAAAACTTGTTCCATTCGGTCTTGTATGAGAGAAGGATTGCTTTGTTTCCTGTGCACGTTTGTTGGCAGCGGCTGTCAATGTGGAATTGGTTGTAAGAGCAGATAATCCTGCTTTCGCACGTTCCTGATTAACTAATTGAAGTACCTGATTGGCATAGCTGCTTAAACCGGAGTTATCCTGCGTATCCTTATTGTCAGCCGGTGCCTGGGTAGGCTTAGCAGGCTGTACCGGTGTGCTGTTGTTCTTATTGTTATTATTCTTATTGTTATTATTCTTATTGTTGTTACTGCTATTATTGTTGTTACTGTTATTATTGTTGCTGTTATTATTATTGTTGTTATAGCTGTTGTTATTATTGTTGCAGTTAGAAGGAATTTCTACCTTGAAGCCGCTGTTTTTTAATTTGGCAAGGATATCTTCAACAGAACCGCACTTAGAGAGGTCAACATTTCCGTATGCGATGACTTTGCCGTTTAATGTATAGCAATTTTGTTTGCTGTCGTATACAATCTCCTTAACTGTATCCGAATTAAGGACTGTTTTATTAGAAGCCGTATTGCTTGCAGGATTAATGCAGTTATTTGCTTTTTGACCATTTGCTGCAGCCGGAGTTATTTTGGTCGCCATAACAGGAATCACCTTCGCTGCTTTTACGGCAGGGGCTACTTTTTTCTGCTCCGTAACGGTTCCCTTTTTGTCGTTTTTTGTTTCTTTTGCAATCATTTTCGTAGCTTTATTTTTTGCATCTTTCTCGGACGGTATCTTTGTAATTGCTTTAGCGAGAAGAGCTTTTGCTGTTTCTTTCGTTGTTACTTCTGTTTGCTGTTCTGCTGTTTCGGTGTTAAGCTCTTTATTTAATTCATTCTTTATATTATAAGAATCTTGTTTTGCTCCTAATGCACTGGCACCGAACAGGGATAATAGCAATGTACATGCGGTTGTGACAATGAGTTTTTTCATTTCGTGTACCTCCTTTATTGGTTGTATCGGCTACATGCATAGCCTAACATAGGCGGAGTAAGGGGTTCAATAGTTAGATATTGGTCGCACTTCCTAGTCTTTCAAGATAGTTTCCTTAATACACCAGAAATATAGCAAATAGATCCATATTATTTTCCCTAGTTATCCAATGGTAATATCAGGGGCAGAATCCGCAGATGCCGTAGAATATGGGGTTACAGCTTATGAAAATACACATTTACAAATAAGAAAGCTGACTTTTTTAATTAAAAAGTTCATTTCAACTGGTACGAAGAATATGTTGCAAAGATTTTAAAAAAATATTACGAGAATATTAAGTACATCAGAAAAGGTAACAAGAAAAACAAGAAAAAAAGGTTATGCTTAACTAATTTACACGAAGGATAGTAATAAAAAGAGACTTGATTTTTTCTTTTCCATAGGAGTGGAAGGAATTCCATGATGTGAGAAAAACTATGCAGAAATAATGAAAATAAATATGAAATATTATATTGACATGGGAATACTGGAGTGTTATAGTGGGTATATAGTCAATATATACACTATAACCATAGATGACAGCGTACTTGAAATCTGGAATAGAAGATACAAGCATTCGTATAACTACAACTGGAAATCAGTAATTGGCAAAGTAGCGATATAAATACAAATGCAATGATGGGACAAAAAATACGAATCGCTTAAGAGTTTAATATAACCCATGGCATTTATATCAGAATTTGATACTGCGGAGGTGAAGGAGTGAACATATTAATTAGTAATTCCAGTGATAAACCAATCTATGAGCAGATAACAACGCAGATAAAGCAGATGATTATCAGTGGGGAATTAGAAGCCGGCTGCCTGCTTCCCTCCATGCGGATGCTGGCAAAGGAGCTGCGTATCAGTGTGATTACTACCAAACGAGCCTATGATGATCTGGAACGGGATGGTTTTATCTATACGGTTATCGGTAAGGGCAGCTTTGTTGCTGAGAAAAATATGGAGTTCATTCGGGAGGAACAACTGAAAATAGTTGAGGAGTATCTTGGAAAAGCAGCTGCCGGAGCAAAAGCCGGAGGTATCAGTTTGGAGGAAATGCAGGAAATACTGCAAATTATTTATGAGGAGGAAAGATAGTATGGCAGAGGTATTCAGCGGTAAAGATGCCATTGTTGTTCAAGATTTGACAAAGCGGTATGATAATTTTACCTTAAATAAGATTAGCTTTCATGTTCCGATGGGGACGATTATGGGTTTTGTCGGTGAAAACGGTGCGGGAAAAACGACAACCATTAAAGCAATTTTAGGCCTGATTCATACGGATGGAGGAAAGATATCCGTCCTTGGATCCGATTCCAGGGATGTTCCCAAGGAGAAAAAAGCATGGATCGGCGTAGTTCTTGATGGCAGTAATCTGCATGAAAATCTGAACCTAAGGGATATTAACTTTATTATGAAACGGATTTATCCGAGTTGGGAAGAAGCAACCTTCTTTGCCTATGTTAAGAAATTCAATCTGCCGGATAATAAGAATATCAAGGAGTTTTCCCGTGGCATGAAGATGAAATTATCGATTGCAATTGCTTTATCCCATGGGGCGAAGCTGCTCATATTAGATGAAGCAACCAGCGGATTAGATCCGATGGTCCGTGATGAAATTCTGGATATTTTCCTCGAATTTATACAAGATGAGGAACACACCATACTTCTATCCTCCCATATCATCAGTGATATTGAAAAAATCGCGGATTATGTAACCTTTATTCATAAAGGCAGCATTGTATTTAGCGAAAATAAAGATGATCTTATCTATCAGCATGGTGTCATTCACTGCAGGAAAGAGGAAGCCCGGCAGATTGATCCGTCCTATATTGTGGGTATCCGGGAAAATAGCTACGGAGCGGAGGTCCTTATCCAGAATAAGGATGCGTTTCAGAGAAGGTACCGCCAGTATCAGATTGAAAGAACCTCAATCGAGGAAATTATGCTGTTCGTCAGCCGGGGAAAGGAGAGGATGTAAAAATGTACGGTTTGATTTGGAAGGATATCATCAATTTAAAAAGATATATAAAAATATTTGCTGTTTTCTTTCTTGTCTATGGGTTCATGGCATTTGCGCAGAAGGATATCAGCTTTATTACCGGAATTTTTACCTTAATGTTTGCAATCCTGACAATGAGCACCTACTCCTATGATGAAATGTCCCAATGGGATGTCTATGCCCTTACTATGCCGATAACAAGGAAGGATATCGTTCGGGGAAAATATATGCTTATGCTCCTGCTTGTGCTGTTTGGATCCATCTTCAGTGCGGTATTTGCAATCCTGATCAATGCAGTGATCGGGTCGGAAAATATATTTGCAGGGATAGGCGCATCTTTTATAGGAGCAGCTGTTGTAATTCTTTTCTATTCTATCCTGCTTCCGTTTATTACAAAGCTGGGAATTGAAAAGGCGAGAATTATCCTGTTTGTAGTATGTATGGTTCCGTTTGTAATTGTACTTTTCATAAAGAAAGCAGTGAATACCGGAGTAGTCAGGGTACCGGATCAAATGCTGCAATTTTGTGAGACAGCCCACCAATACCAGTATTTGCTAATGCTTGTTGTATTAGTTGTGTGCTTAAGTATTTCCTATTTCATATCCTTACAAATATATCATAAGAAGGAGTTCTAGTACGTTCACCTTTCTCCATATAGTTCATAAAGTATTATATGAAATATTATGGAAAGGAATCTGAAATTGTATAGAGATTATTATAATCAAGATAGAAATGATTCAGGAGAATCGGCTTCTGTAAAAAATCAGCAATTTTTCCCCGGAGGCTTTCCCGGGCAGCAGCCACCGGGACAAACGAGGCCGCAGCTGGGGCCGACGAGGCCACAACCAGGGCCGACGGGACCGCCGCCGGGGCAGATGAGAGCACCAACAGGTGCACCGCCTAATTTCACCCCGGAATTACCGAGAGCGGAACGAGAGCAGCTGCAGACACCGTTTGGAGGACCCCAGGGACAAAGGGGCCACAGACCGAGAGATTTAAGAAGATGTTTAAATCGATTCACATATATATGGTTAGTCAATGGCAATAGTTTCTGGTTTTTCCCGGTTTTCCAATCCGGTCAGCAAGTAATCGGATTCCGCTGGAGGCGGGGAAGCTGGGTATATGATAGAATTAGTACAAGGAGAATTCTCTTTCATCAGTGCTTCTAGCTGGGTTTCAAATTATAACGGCAAATGACTTTTTATCGTAGAATGGCAAGCCAAGTAAAAAATTTCGAACAGCCTCTGTTAAAAACAGGGGTTGTTTTTTATAAAAAAATCACGATATTACTATACCTTTTCATTAAAATAAGATATAATATAGTTAGTAAACAAAATAGCAATAGTATTCCAATTCTCTGATAATGATATAGATACGCTTTTATCATATGATAGACTTTATTAGGGGTGTGAACCGTAGGAACCAACATAATAAATATACAGGAAAAGAGGCACAGGATAATGAACTGGGGAAAAGCATGGTTAAATTACAAAAAGGTTACTTGTAAGGAAGAGACGAAATTACTTGAGAAGATTTACTATTTTCAAGAGGATCCTATCATTGTCAATGCAGCAGCGGAACTAGAGACTGCCTTAACAAAAATGCTGGGGATTTCCGTAATAAGCCGGCGGATAGAGAAAGGGGAAGAAGCAAATCTTCCTTCCGGAGTGATTCTTAAGGCGGAAGAATCAAGTTCCCTTGCGAAGGAAGGCTATAGAATCACTCGTGCAGAGAATAAAATTTTTATTGAGGGAAAAGAACCGGCAGGAGTGCTCTATGGAGTATTCCATCTGATCCGGCTGGTCGGCTGCGGAGAAAGCATAGAAAAGCTTGCCATAGAGCAGGCTCCGTCCAATCCGAACCGTATGCTGAACCATTGGGATAATATCGATGGTTCCATTGAAAGGGGCTATGCTGGCAAATCCATTTTCTTTGATCAAGAGAATATTCTTCTGAATGATCGGACAAAGGATTACGCAAGACTCTGCGCTTCGGTCGGTATTAATGGAGTTGTTATCAATAATGTAAATGTAAAAGGAGCTGCAACCGAACTGATTACCAAGAAATATCTTCCGCAGTTAAAGCGTATGGCGGATATTTTTCATGGGTACGGAATCAAGTTGTTCCTTAGCCTGAATTTTGCTGCTCCAATGGAAATCGGAGGGCTTACTCTGGCAGATCCGCTGGATCAGCAGGTAATCGCCTGGTGGAAGGACGCATTCAAGGAAGTATATGAGTATATTCCGGATTTTGGCGGCTTCTTAGTAAAAGCGGATTCCGAAGGAAGACCCGGCCCCTTCACCTATCATCGAACCCATGCCGAGGGAGCGAACATGCTCGCAGAAATAATCAGGCCTTACGGCGGTATTATTGTCTGGAGGTGCTTTGTATATAACTGCAAGCAGGATTGGAGGGATAAATTAACCGATCGTGCAAAAGCCGGGTATGATAATTTCATGCCGCTGGATGGTAAGTTTGAAGACAATGTTATCCTGCAGATCAAGAACGGACCAATGGATTTTCAGGTCAGAGAACCGGTTTCCCCGTTACTTGGCGGGTTAAAACATACGAACCAGATATTAGAAGTACAGGTTACACAGGAATACACCGGACAGCAGAGGCATGTCTGCTATCTGATTCCCATGTGGGAGGAAGTATTAAGGTTCAAAACCTATTGCAGTGAGAAGGAAGATACGGTTGCAGACATTGTAAGCGGACGTACTTTCCGCCAGACAAACTGCGGTATGGCTGGTGTCGCTAATGTGGGCAATGATGAAAACTGGACCGGACATGACCTGGCAGCAGCAAATTGGTACGGATTTGGGCGAATCAGCTGGGATACTACCCTTACCGCAGAAGAAATTGCGAAGGAATGGATTCAGATGACATTTTCAGGCGATAAGAAGGTAATAAAAAATGTCACCGATATTCTTATGAATTCCTGGCCTGCGTATGAGAAATATACTTCACCCCTTGGTATCGGCTGGATGGTGAACCCCGGCCACCATTACGGTCCGAATGTGGACGGATATGAATATGACCGTTGGGGAACCTATCATAGAGCGGACTGCAAGGGAATTGGCGTAGAGAGAGGACCTGCAGGCACCGGTTATACGCTGCAATATCATGAGCCCAATGCTTCGATGTATGAAAAAATTGAAACCTGTCCGGAGGAGCTATTGCTTTTCTTCCATTATGTAAGCTATACTCATAAGCTAAAGAGCGGAAAAACACTGATTCAACATATCTATGATACGCATTTTGAAGGAGTCGAAGATGTGGAGACGATGATAGAGCGTTGGAAAGCTCTGGAGGGAAAGATCGACAGCGAGGCATTTGAGCGTGTGATGAAACGGCTTGATGAGCAGCTGGCAAGCTCAAAGGATTGGTGTGATATAGTAAATTCCTATTTTTACCGTAAGTCTGGAATTGCAGATGCAAAAAACAGAACCATATATTAAGATAACTTGGGATCATAACCACAAGTTCACACGGTTGGTTATGATTTCATTTCATAGCAGGCGGATGGGGTTGCCCATTCGTCTTCTTGCATTGTGCAGCAGCGAGTGCAAGGTTTTCCGACTATGAAATAATTGGATTGATTTACCTAAACTACTATGGTAGAATAGGAGTGTTTAAAAGCTGGAATCAATGTGCTCCTTGCTTAAGCAAGCGTATGTACAAGTGAATAAATGTAAGAGTTTTGCAATTGTCTCAAATATATAAAAACAGAGAGGAGAATATGGTTATGATTTATGAAGTAAAACCAATTAAGGTTAAAGGTTCTCTGCCGGAGGTAAAACTGTATATCTATGCACTGGATAATTCTCCGGAAATTAATCCGCAGGGCTTACGGCCGATGATTGTGATATGTCCAGGTGGCGGATATGCAGGAACCTCGGATCGCGAGGCGGAAGCGGTCGCTATGAAATTTCTGGGAATGGGTTATCATGCCGCCATATTGCGGTATTCCTGCAGACCGGCTGTCTATCCGACCGCTTTGACGGAGCTTGCAGAGTCCGTCCGGTATCTTAGAGAAAATGCAGATAAGTATCATATTGATCCCGACAAGATCGTTGTTCAGGGTTCGTCTGCCGGCGGCCATCTGGCTGCAAGCCTGGGAGTATTCTGGAAGAAGCCATTTTTAGCAGAGGCGTTACATTGCAAATCGGAGGATATCAGACCGAATGGAATGATACTAAATTATCCGGTGATCACTTCCGGGGAGTATGCGCATCGGGAGTCCTTCCGCAATCTATTAGGAGACCGGTATGATGCGCTGGTTGAGGAGATGTCTCTGGAAAATCAAGTAAGTGCGGATACTCCTAAGACCTTCCTGTGGCATACTTTCCCGGATGACTGCGTTCCTGCAATGAATTCCATATTATTTGTACAAGCGTTAATGAAACATAATATTTCAACGGAATTTCATATGTATCCGGTGGGAGGCCATGGACTTGGACTGGCAAATGAACTAACAGCGACTCCGGACGGTTACGGAATTCAGAAGGAATGCCAGAGCTGGATCAGTCTTGCAAAAATCTGGTTGGGGAATCTGTAGAAATCTTCGAATTTATTAGGACAAGTTGAGTTGTTAGGGTATACTACATAATAAGCAATGTGCAATAAAATGAAGATGAGGAGAATACGTATGTTTAATCCGTCAAAATTATTTAAAGTGAAGAATGCATGGGATACCTTTTCGTCAAACCATCCCAAATTTGCAATGTTCTTAAATGCATTACACCAGAATGGCCTAGAGGAAGGAACGATCATTGAGGTCAATGTGACAACAGCTTCTGGCAAAACACTCGGTTCGAATTTAAAGCTAACAAAAACCGACATGGATTTATTTAAAGAATTGTCGGAGTTATCGAAAAATTAATGCTTTAGTCAAAATCCTTATTCTAACATTCGTTTGGATAAGGATTTTTGTAAATTTAGGAAACTATGTTATAATGAGAGCAGAGGAGAGGAAACGCGGGCTTGCCGGCGATTTCCGATTAGAGCAGCAAGAGCAGGAACAGATGTGGAATGTTATAAAAACAGGAAAGTTCATCGACATGGATATTGTAGAGATTATGTTACCGATAACGATAGTAGAAGTTTGTATATTAAGGAGCCGTGCAAATGATTTCGCAAGCAATCGAGATAGAAAATAATAAGATCGGTGCTGCAATTCAATATTTTCGGGAAACCTATCAGGTGTCTCAAAGCAGGTTATGCAAAGGATTATGCTCTATTGCGACCTTATCCAGAATCGAATCGGGGGAGAGGGATGCGGATTCGCTCTTGCTGGAAACGTTATTGGAGCGTTTGGGAAAAACGCCGAATCAATTCGAACTGATCTTAACGGATAGCGATTATGAGGCCTACCAAAAGAGGGAAGAGATCAAGCATTTGATTGAAAATAAAAATCTGGAGGAAGCCGGTAAGCTGCTTGCCGCTTATGAGAAAACAGCACCTTCAAAAGGAAATGTACATAAGCAGTTTATTGTAAGAAGTAAGGCACTGTTAAATGAGCTGCAGGGTGGTGAGGTTGAGGTAACCTTAGATCTTTTAATGGAAGCGATCGCCTATACCGTTCCTGGTTTTAAGACCAATAAGATTCGGGAATATTATTTAAGCAATTCGGAATTAAATATCCTTATCGACATCATAGAAAGGATGATATTGATGGGGGATAATAGCAGGGCAAAAGAGCTGATCGGCCAGATACTGGATTACCTGGACAAACACAATTCCATGGAGAAAAACAACAGACTTTATCCGAAGGTGGCAATTCTTGCATGTAAACTTTATATGCAGGATAAGGAATATGAAAAGGCACTGGATTTATGCAATAAAGGATTAAATAGTACAAAGGGCAGCAGAAAGCTGGATTTTCTTGGTGATTTATATTTAATGAAAGCGCAGACAACGGAAGCTTTGCAGAAGCAAAAAAAGGAAAGGAAACCACAGGAATGTACGAAGTTGTTTCTTCAAGCATTCTATGTGTTCACATTTTGTGATGAAAACGAAATCGCAGAAAATATTAAAAAATACTTGCAGGAGGAATATCAATGGGAATGTATCGACTGGGTGATATGATACGTATGACCAGGAAATCACTTTCCATTACGCAGGAACAGCTATGCGATGGCATCTGTTCTATTGAGACTCTGTCCAGAATAGAAACAGGCAGGCAGAGCCCCAGCAGGGATACCTATGAGCTCCTTATGGAACGTATGGGCAGAATTCGGGAAAGAGCGTATTCTATGCTGTCTGTGTCTGACTTTAAAGTTTTAGAAAAAATGAAACTATTCGAAGACTACATAAAGCTGTATGACTATCATCGGGCGGAGACGGTGTTGAATAAGATCAAAAAGACGTTGGG
>ENA-UOOE01000917-UOOE01000917.1-fermentation-metagenome-genome-assembly--contig:-NODE-917-length-26696-cov-6.452986_pt1 | contig 26696 bp, 24 predicted proteins | sample MGYA00245776_ERZ724021 | MGnify/ENA primary metagenome ERZ724021 (study PRJEB28704, sample SAMN03018321) | fermentation metagenome | biome: anthropogenic terrestrial biome; feature: soil; material... | reverse complement strand
AGAAGACTTAGGGTATAAAAAAGAAGTATGTTCTAGTGCCTTTTCTTTTGTATTCTTTAGTGGATTAACAGTTACATTAGTGCTTTTAGCTTTTAAGGGACTTTGTTCACAACTTTTTTTTAGTTCAGAAGAATATACTCAGCTTTTGACTATTTCTGCAGTAAGTATTTTTGTAGGTACTGTAAGTTCTATTATTATAGCACCTACTAGGATGCTAAATAAAAGGAAAATATTTCTTGCAACTAATACTATAGCACCAATATTAGCTTACAGTGTTTCCATACCAATGCTTGTGCATAAAATGTATATAACTGCACTTCCTATGGCTGGCTTAGTATCCTCTATAATAATATTAGTCATATTTTATATCTTAAACGCAGATTGGTTTAGTTTTAAAAAGATAAACAAAAACTTAGTAAAAGAAATGTTAAAATTAGGCATACCAATAATGCCTGGCTTTTTATTATATTGGATTTTTAACTCCTGTGATAGAATATTTATTGCAAAGTATTTAGGAAATGCACAGGTAGGTATATATGGAATAGGGGCAAGAGTTGCTTCTATAAGTCAATTTATATATGTAGCTTTTGCAAATGGATGGCAATATTTTGCTTTTTCTACTATGAAAAGTGATGACCAAGTGGAACTTACTTCAAATATATTTGAATATCTTGGTGTTATATCATTTTCTGCTATATTAGTATTAACTCCATTTTCAGATATAATTTTCAGAATATTTTTTAAAGGTGATTATGTAAAAGGAGCTATAGTATTTCCTTATTTATTTTTGGCACCGCTTTTACTTATGCTTTATCAGACAGAAGGAAATCAGTTTTTAGTTATTAAGAAAACATGGCCGGGAACTTTGATACTTACAGTAGGTGCAGTGGCTAATGTGGTATTTAATTACTTACTAATCCCAGTTTTAGGTATAGAAGGTTCAGCTTTAGCCACATTAATTGGATACATAATGACAGTAATAGTATGTTCTATTGTTTTACAGAGAATGAAACTTATAATTATATCTAAAAGGTTTTTAGGTGATTGTGCAATTACAGGTGTTTTCTTTGTGTTTTGGAGAATAGTGTTTAATAAAAACTTTGTTTTAAGTTTTTTATTGAGTATTTTTATGATATTTTGTTTTGCTTTTATGTATAAAAAAGAATTGCTGTTTATAAAAAATAAAATTTGTGGTTTTATAAAATCAAAATAATATATAAATGTATTATGATCGAAGGGACGGTATCTATGAAAACATATTTAGTAACTGGAGGAGCAGGTTTTATTGGCTCAAACTTTATTCATTACATGTTAAAAAAATATTCAAATATAAGAATAATAAACTATGACAAACTAACCTATGCAGGTAATCTTGAAAACTTAAAATCTATATCTAAAAATCCTAACTATACATTCATTCAAGGAGACATATGTGACAGGGAAAAACTTAACCAGTTATTTCAAAAATATGATATAGACTATGTGATAAACTTTGCAGCAGAATCCCATGTAGACAGGAGCATAAGAGATCCTGAAACTTTTGTAAAAACGAATGTATTGGGAACTGTGGCTCTTTTGGACACTGCAAAAAATGCATGGACTGTAAAAGGTGGCTTTAAGCAGGGCAAAAAATATCTTCAAGTTTCCACAGACGAAGTTTATGGTTCTCTTGGAAGGAAAGGATATTTTACGGAAAAAACTCCTCTCGATTCTCACAGCCCTTACTCTTCCAGCAAAGCTTCTGCTGATTTGATGGTAAAGGCATACTTTGACACTTATAAAATGCCTGTTAATATAACTCGCTGTTCCAATAACTATGGACCTTATCAGTTTCCTGAAAAGCTCATTCCTCTCATTATAAATAACTGCTTGAATAAAAAGCCTCTTCCTGTATACGGCGATGGACTTAACGTAAGGGATTGGCTTTATGTAGAAGATCACTGTAAGGCTATAGACATGGTTATATATGAAGGTCAGGGTGGTGAAGTGTATAATATAGGCGGACATAACGAGAGAACAAACATTCATATAGTTAAAACGATAATTTCATATATACATAACAATGTAGATTCTTCTGTAGATGAAAGTCTTATAAAATATGTGGAAGACCGAAAAGGACATGACAGGAGATACGGCATTGATCCTTCAAAAATTAAAGACAAACTTGGCTGGTATCCTGAAACTAAATTTGAAGAGGGTATAGTAAAAACCATAAAATGGTATTTAGATAATAAAAACTGGATGGACAATGTCACATCAGGAGATTATAAGAAATACTATGAGAAAATGTATAAAAACAAATAACAAAGCTCAAATATCAAAGAACAAATAATGAAATTTTGCCATAGGCAAAATAAATATAATTATTTTCTTACGCAGAAAGAAAATCTTCCTAATTTGATATTTGTTATCTGAACTTTGAACTTTAATTGATATTTAAACTTTCAATTGTCAATTGTCAACTTTCAATTAAAAAAGGGGTGTTAACTATGAGAAAAGGTATAATACTTGCAGGTGGTTCCGGTACAAGGCTTTATCCAATGACTATAGCTATTTCAAAGCAGATTATACCAGTATATGATAAGCCTATGATTTACTATCCTCTTTCAGTACTTATGCTTTCTGGCATAAGAGATATACTTATTATATCCACACCAAGAGATATTGAAGTGTTCAAGGAGCTTTTAGGGGATGGAAGTAAACTAGGCATTCATTTTGAATATGCTGTTCAGGACAAGCCACGTGGACTTGCAGATGCCTTTATTGTTGGAGAGAAGTTCATTGGCGGTGATAATGTGGCTCTGGTGCTTGGTGATAATGTATTCTATGGCTACGGCTTTTCAGGGAGGCTGAAAAATGCCGTAGAGAGAAAGAATGGTGCCACTATATTTGGCTACCATGTAAGTAATCCAAGGGATTTTGGAGTAGTAGAATTTGATAAGGATTTTAACGTAGTTTCTATAGAGGAAAAGCCAATAAAACCCAAATCAAATTATGCTGTACCTGGACTCTATTTTTATGATAATGATGTGGTTGAAATTGCAAAGAATTTGAAACCATCAAAGCGTGGAGAACTTGAGATTACTGCAGTAAATAATGAATATTTAAAAAGAGGTAAATTGAAGGTTGAACTCTTTGGCCGCGGTATGGCATGGCTTGATACAGGTACCCCATCCGGACTTTTAAACGCTTCAAACTTTGTTGAGGCAATACAAACAAGGCAGGGTCTTTATGTTGCATGCATAGAAGAAATTGCTTATAGAAGCGGCTTTATTGATAAGGAAAAGTTAATTAAACTAGCAAAGCCAATGAAAAAAACAGATTATGGTAAATATCTTCTGGCAATAGCTAGTGAAGATGAAGGATTGAAGGAAGCTGCTATGGCAATAGAACAGGAATAATTAAAATGACATGATTGCGTTTAAGAAAATATAATAAATCATGCCTTTATTAATTTGGAGGTAAATATGAAACTTTTAATAACTGGTGGAAAAGGTCAGCTTGGGAGTCAAATTAAATCCATTATAGAAAGAAATGGTTCTGACATAGGAAAACTTTATACAAGATATAAAGATTGTGAATGCAAGTTCATAGATTATGATGAATTGGATATAACACATTACAGTGAAGTTATTTCGTATATAAGTTCTTTTAGACCTGATGCAATAATAAACTGTGCAGCCTATACCAATGTAGATGGCTGCGAAAGTGACAGGGATACAGCTTTCAGGATAAATGCCATAGGACCGAGAAATCTTGCAATGGCTTCAGAAAAATACGGAATTAAACTTCTTCATGTGTCTACTGATTATGTATTCAGTGGAGAAGGTACTGTTCCTTTTAAGGAATACGATATTCCTCAGCCTGTGAGTGTTTATGGGAAGACTAAATTACTTGGTGAGCAGTATGTAAGAGAAAACTGCAGACATTATTTTATAGTAAGGACAGCTTGGCTTTATGGACAATGGGGTAAAAATTTTGTTTATACCATAATGAAAGCTGCAAAAGAAAAAGGACACCTTGACGTAGTAAATGACCAAAGAGGTAACCCCACCTATGCTGAAGACCTTGCTCATCACATTTTGAAGATTATTTTAACAGATGAGTATGGCATTTATCACTGTACCGGTGCTGGTGAATGTTCCTGGTATGATTTTGCCTGCAAAATTGTAGAGTGCAGCGGCATAAATTGCACAGTTAGTCCTGTAACTTCGGACAAGATTAATAGAGCAGCCAAGAGACCGGCATATTCCTCACTTGATAATATGATGCTTCGTGCAACAATAGGTGATGGAATGCGTCCGTGGGAGGAAGCACTTCAAAGCTTTATTAAAAAGGTAAACTCGTAATAGTAGTGAAAGGAAGTTTGACATGGGAAAATTCAATTTTATAAAAACACAAATAGAGGGAGTATACATAATAGAAACCGGAATTTTCGGAGATAACCGTGGTTACTTCATGGAAACATATAATTATAATGATTTTAAAGCTGAAGGTCTTGACATGGTATTTGTTCAGGATAATCAATCCAATTCAAAAAAGGGAGTGCTTCGAGGTCTTCATTTTCAAAAAACTCATCCTCAAGGAAAACTTGTAAGAGTTATAAAAGGTGAAGTATATGATGTAGCAGTAGATATTAGAAAAGGTTCCAAAACTTATGGTAAATATGTAGGAGTTACACTTTCTCAGGAAAATAAAAAGCAATTTTATTTTCCAAAGGGATTTGCCCACGGATTTTTGGTACTTTCAGATGAAGCAGAATTTTGCTATAAATGTACTGAGTTTTATCACCCTGAAGATGAGGGTGGTATTATATGGAATGATCCTGACATAAATGTAACGTGGCCTCTTGAAGGCATTGACAATATTATTTTTTCTAAAAAGGATAAGTTGTGGCCTACATTCAAAGAGTACAAGTAGATAGCCATCGGATAAAGAACCACCAATGATTCATAATATTTGGAATATATTTAAGCAATTAAAAAAGCAAGTTAATCTTGAAGATTATTTAGATATAGCTGTTTTTTATATGTATGTTAATTTAAGATAAACATAAAGGAAATGACGGTAACATTAACATCCAATAAATATCCTAGGAAATTGGTAGATTACTTAAAAAATGAACAGGGAGCCATAGTAGAGACTGTAGAGAATGGTATATACTACATAAAGAATACGGACATAGAAACACAGCTTTTGGTATCAAAAGAATTAGAGAATGAAGGATCACAATATTTGAAATTGCTCCAAACTGACTATCAAAATAAAAATTTGATAAAAAAGTGGATAGCAGAGTACATAAATAATATAAAGAATCCGCTGTATGCGGTAATAATGGATGTACTTGCAGAAGTAAATCCAAATGAAATACTGGAGGGATATAAAAATATGGGAAGGGTAAAATTAACCGAAGATAATAGAGAATTTCTACTTGACATGATGAAAAAGCTCGAAATAGATAAAAGGCTTAAACAAGAGGAAATAAAATGGAGTTAGATAAGTATATAAAAAGAATTAGTAAATTCATTTATCTTGAAATATAATTAAACTGATGTTAAAATTTAAAATATAGGTGGTGAAAAAATGGATAATGAAATTTTAGATCTATTAAAAACTATCAACAATAAACTTGATGAACATACACAAATATTAAGATCTTTAGAGCATGCGAGTGAGATTCATAAAGTAGAGATAGATAAAGTTAATTATACTGTTGCAAAAATTGAAGGGGAAGTTAAAGGAATTAGAGAAGACCTTACAGCAGTAGAAATGATAACATCAAAAAATTGGAATGATATATCAAAATTAAAAGCAGTAAAATAATAGAGAACCGTCAGGTATGGAGGTTCTTTTTTTGTCTAAGAAAAAAATATTTTACTTATTTTATTAATTTCCCATTAATTTGTACTATGGTATATATTGTGGTATAATAAATTAACAGAATTTTTATGCTTAACACACAATTGGTTATATTCTGAAATATTTACCAGAATGTAGAGGTGAGATATTTGATAAAAAAAGACTCTTTATCTTACGTTTATGATTTAAATTATTCTATATACGATTTTGATGAGTTTATGCATAAGTATGTAAAAGAAAAAGATAATTTTGCAATATGTCTTTTAGACATGGTTAACTTTAAATTTTGCAATTATACACTAGGGTACAAATATGGAAATGTTTTGTTGTATAATATTGTAAATGAGATAAAGCTTTGTATTAATCAAAATTCGTATGTATATAAACTTGGTGGAAATGTTTTGATGCTTATAATACCTGACTTAAAATGCAGAGATAATGCGGTAGAAATTATTAAAAGAGTAATGAGTATAAATGATCATTTGTTTATGTTAGCTGGTAAAAAGATTAAAATAAAGTTAAATTTAGGTGCTTCATTATATCCTTACGATGATGCTGAATTAGGTAATGTGTTTAAGTATGCTGCCGCAGCTTTAAATTATGTAAATAAAAAGCATGATAGTTCTTATGAATTTTTTAGTTCACATATGTATAAGAATACTACTATGCAAGAAAAAATTGAAAGTGATATACAGGATGCTTTAATTAATCATGAGTTTATTTTGTATTATCAGCCTCAAGTAAACGTTAACAATATGGAAGTTTATGGAGTTGAGGCCCTCATCAGATGGAATCATCCTGAATTTGGAATATTGCCTCCTTCATATTTTATTGATACTGTAGAACAAAATGGTAGTATAATAGAAGTGGGTAAGATTGTTTTTTATAGGGCGTGTCTTGAAATAAAAAGGCTTCATAGTTTAGGATATGATAATTTGATTATGTCTGTAAATGTATCTATAAAACAACTTGAAGATGATTTTTTCCTTACTTTTGTTAAAAACATATTGAGGGCAACTGAAGTAGATCCTGAATATATTAATTTTGAAATAACTGAGAGAATGATGATAAATTCCACCGAAAAGGTAGCAGATGTTTTGAAGAATATAAGCGATATGGGAATAAAAATATTTGTTGATGACTTTGGAACTCAGTATTCTTTCCTAAATTATCTGTATAGTGTACCTATAGATGGAATAAAGATAGATAGAGCTTTTATCGATGATATAGATAAATCTGATAAAAAGTTTATTATTGTAAAAAATATTATTAAACTTGCACATGAGTTGAATTTGGATGTGGTAGCAGAAGGAGTGGAAACACCAGAACAGCTGGATTGTTTAAAAAAAATTGATTGCAATAATATACAGGGATTCTTGTTTGAAAGACCTCTTAATTCAAGTCAACTTATAAACTTTCTAAAATACGTAAAGTTCAAACCATCAAAGCCTAGACAAGCAGGGGATTGACTCTATATTATAAAATGTAAAATAAAACGTAAAATTAAAAAAACCGTTTGCTCATTAATGAAATTCATGGTAGAATTAAGATAGATTAATTTAATAGTTAAAGGGAAACAATGAAATACATACTCTAGGTGGGCATCTAGTATGTATAGAGTGAATGATGCAACCGACCCTATGGTTATAAATATTTTTTATAAACATAGGGTTTTGTTTTACCCTTAAATATGGAGTGTAAGTGTATATGTATATTTATTATGGTGTTATTATTTTTATTTTTGGAACTATAATAGGAAGTTTTTTAAATGTGTGTATATATAGGATACCAATGCAACAATCCATTGCATACCCACCTTCACATTGTACAAATTGTGGGAGCAGGATTAAATGGTATGATTTAATTCCCATAGTAAGTTATGTTATTTTAAAGGGAAAATGTAGAAATTGTGGAGAAAAGATATCTAAAAAATATCCTATTATAGAATTTATAACAGGTTTATTGTATGTCATGCTTTATATTAAATTTGGAATTAGTATAGACATTGTAAAATACATTGTATTTATAAGTATTTTAATTGTCATAGGAATGATAGATTTTAATACAACAGATGTTTATTTTAAAACTACAATAGTAGGTATTATTTCGGCAGTAGTATTTTTAGGAATATATTATTATAATGGGCTGCCTATAAAGACATATATTTACGGAGGCACAGCAGGTGGGGGACTTTTAGCTCTTATTATTCTCATAACAAAAGGTGGTATGGGATGGGGAGACATGGAAATTTGTCTTGTATGTGGATTGTTTCTTGGACTTAAACTCACTTTTATGATGTTATTTTTATCTTTTATTACGGGGGCAGTTATAGGAGTAATGCTTATTTTGTTAGGAAAAAAATCAAGAAAAGATTACATACCTTTTGGACCATTTATTATAACAGCATCTATTATAACAGTATTTTGGGGTCAAAATATTTTAAATTGGTACATTTGGTATATATAATATATTATTTTAATTAATGAAAGGATGGGGATTCATGGAAAATGTAATGAAATTAGAAAAGAAAAAGGGTTTTACACTTATTGAACTCATGATAGTGCTTGCCGTTATTGCCATACTTGCTGTAGTTTTAATTCCTAAATCGCAAATATTTAAAAATAATTCTAAAAATGCAGGTGTAATTACCAATGTAAATACTGTAAGGGGTTATTTGGAAACAAAGATTACGAACAATGGAGGGGCAAGCCAGTATTTGGGTTGGAGTCAAATGCAAGATGCCGTAAAATCAGATTTTGGATTAACCGGTAGATATCAAGATTTTTCACCTGTAACTAATGCAACTAACGCTCAAAAAGATAACCAAATAGTTAATCCTTTTGGTAAAGATAAGGTATCAGTTAGAGTTTCTAATCAGTCAGGGTCAATTAATGATACAATTTCTCCAAGGACTAATGAAACCAGTAGTCATGAGGGTGCAGTTATAATTTATGTATATAGTGATGGATATGCTGTTTTTGGTGTTGACAAAGGTGGAACTACTACTCAAATATTTAAAGTTAAATAGTTTAATTAAAGAACATGGTTTTCCATGTTCTTTATAATATAATGACTCAACTTTCGTAGTTTAAAGATATTGCGAAACAATTCTTTAAAGAATAAAGTACAAAGTTCAAATATCAAATAAGGATAATTTTCTTCCTAACGTCAGAAAATATTAAAATTATAGATTTCCTGAGGTACGATGGAAATCATCCTTATCTGTTCTTTGTTATTTGAACTTTGTTATTTTCAAAAGCTTTGCTTTGCAAAGTTTTTATATTAAGTTAAAATTTTATATGTGCGAAAGTTGATATAATGATTTTTAAGAGGTGTTATTATGCCAAAAATAAAAAAACGTCTGGGACAGTTACTTGTAGATGAAGGAGTTATAACTGAAGAGGTTATGAAAAAAGCTCTTGCAGTGCAAAGAGAATCAGGTGAAAAACTTGGAGAAGTACTTGTAAATATGGGAGTTACAACAAATGAACAGATAGTCAATGCAGTAAAGGAACAACTTGGAATACCTTTGATAGATTTAGATAATATTAATGTAGCTCAGGATATTATAGATATTTTACCTGTAAACATTGCAAAAAAATATGAGGCTATTCCAATAGATATTATAAATGGTTCTTTACTTGTAGTTATGAGCGATCCTTTAAATTACTTTGCCATAGAGGATATAAAAGTGGCAACAGGCTATCATGTTAAAACGGCTATAGCACTTAGAAATATCCTATTGAATAACATTGATAAATATTATGGAAAAAGTAAGGCACAGGAAGCAGCACAGGATTATAGAAAAAACTTTGCAAATAAAAGAGTCAAAACTGATCAGGAATTGGTAGATAGGACAGATGCACCAATTATAAAATTCTTGAATACTATAATTGAGAATGCAATACTGTATAATGCTTCAGATATTCATATAGAACCTGATGAAAAAGAAATGAGAGTCAGATTTAGAGTGGATGGTATGTTAAGGGAAATTATGAGAACTAACATAGATATGCTTTCTGCTGTAATAAGTAGAATAAAGATAATGGCCAGTTTAAATATAGCTGAAAATAGAATACCGCAGGATGGCAGAATTAACTTCAAAGTTAAGCAGCATGTAATAGATATTAGAGTTTCAACCATACCAACTATTTTAGGAGAAAAAATTGTAATGCGACTTCTTGATAAGAGTAATTTTTCAATGGATCTTGAAAAAATTGGGCTGGAAAATGATGAATTAATAAAACTAAAGAGAATGATTTCAAGTCCATATGGTATAATAATGGTATCAGGACCTACCGGAAGTGGAAAAACTACAACTCTATATTCTATATTAAACATATTAAACGATGTATCGAAAAATATAATAACAATAGAAGATCCCGTGGAATATAATTTAAAAGGTGTTAATCAGATGCAGGTAAATACTAAAATAGGATTTGATTTTGCCAGCGGCTTAAGAAGCATACTAAGGCAGGATCCGGATATAATTCTTGTAGGAGAAATAAGGGATAATGAAACTGCGCAAATATCTATAAGATCCGCACTTACAGGACATTTGGTATTATCAACTATTCATACTAATAATGCAGTAGGAACTATTGGAAGGCTCCTTGATATGGGCATAAAGCCTTTTCTTATATCTTCTACTTTAGCAGGAGTCGTAGCTCAGAGACTGGTAAGAAAGATATGTCCAAATTGTGCTCAGGAATATATGAGTGATGAGAGAGAAATGAGGATACTTGGGCTTAAAGAACCGGTTAAACTAAAGAGAGGCACAGGATGCAGCTTATGTAATAATACAGGTTACAGGGGGAGAATAGGTATATTTGAAATACTTGAAATAGATAATGATATTAAAAATATTATAGATACAGATTATACTGAAAATAAGATTGAAAAATTAGCTGTGGACAAGGGAATGAGTACTTTAAGAAAATCGTGTATAAGTAAGGTCTTAAATGGAATAACTACTGTTGAAGAAATGTTAAGGGCCACTTATGGAGATAGTGTATGAAAAAATTTATATATAAAGCTTGGGACGATGAATTTAATGTAATAAAGGAAGAAATTGAAGATAATGACGCTGATGAAATATTTAGAGAGTTAAAAAGTAGAGGATTAAAAGTAATATACGTAAGAGAAAAATTTAGTATATCCAAGTTTGAATTTTTAAATAAGAAACTGGGCGATGAGATTTTGGCCAATTTTTGTGGGCAAACTGCTATGATTTTAAATTCAGGAATAGGTCTTTTAAATGGACTTGAAATAATGGAGCAGCAAACTAAAAATAAAGATATGAAAAAAATAATTTTAAATATAACGGATGGTATAAAAAAAGGCAATGGTTTGGATTTATCTATGGAAAACTGTGGGAAATTCCCAAAACTATTAGTTGATATGGTTAAGACAGGAGAAGTCAGTGGAAACTTGGATACTGTATTATATAATATGGAGAGCTTCTACAAAAAAGAGGCAAGTATAAAGAATAAAATTAAAAGTGCAGCTGTGTATCCTATGCTGATTTTAATTGTAGCGCTGGGTATGATTATGTTTTTTAATTTTGTTGTCTTCCCTGAATTAAAAGATTTATTTGCAAGCATGAAATTACCTGTTATAACAGTAATTGTACTTGGTATTATGAACTTTTTTAATAATAATTACCTATATATAATTATCTGTACGATTATAGCAGTAATTTTTTTAAAATATATAAATACACTTCCTAAAGTTGCATATTTTATTGATAAATTTAAGTTAAAGATTCCTATTGTAGGAGATGTTAAGCTAGATATTATAACAGCTAGGTTTACCAGAAGTATGGGAATATTTTTAAAATCTGGGATTTCTATTATAACCATAATGGATAATATGCAGCTTGTTGTACAAAACGAATTTATATCGAAAAAAATAGATAAAGTTAAAGATCAGCTAACTAATGGTACAGCTTTTGCCGATTCTATTGAAAATGAGAAGATTTTCAAACCACTTGTAACTCAAATGATGAGAGTAGGACAGGAAACAGGTAAGCTTGATGAGATTATGTTTAAACTGGCTGACGTATATGATGAGAAAGTAGAAACAGGTATTGCTAGAATTATGTCGCTTGTGGAACCTGTCTTAACCCTAGTTATAGGTTTAATTGTTGGAGTAATTATATTAGGTGTAGCATTACCTATAGTTCAAATGGCACAGGGGGTGAAATAAAATAAAAATTATATTTAGTTTTAAAGAAAATTATGCAGATGTGGCTGTCGTATCAAAGAGAATAAACAAAACAAAAATAAAAAAAGTAAGTAGAATATATGAGAAAAATAAATTTATTTCTGGAGGAAAACCCTATGCTGATGAATATAATTTAAATAAGGTCAAAAATATTAGAGAAAAGTTAAAAATTAAAAATAAAAATATAAGAATAATATTAAATTGGGAAAATATTATAACAAGAATAATAGAAACTCCAGTTATGAATAAAAAGGAACTTGAAGGTTTTATAAAGAATAATATAGAAGATTACTTTTCTGTTAACATGAATGAATATCTTTATGATTATGAAGTTATGTCCTTAAACAAGAAGGATAAAATGGCTATTATGCTTGCAGTTGTGCCTAGAATAAAATTAAAGGAGGTATTGGATTTTATAAAATATTGTGGATTGACCCCACAGTCAATAGGAATATATCCTGACTCCATATCAAATTTGTTTTTAGATGAGGATTATTGCAGTATAGCTGTTATAGATGCAAATGTAGAAAAAACCACGTTAACTATACTGGACAAGGGAAAAATATTCCTTTATGCCAATATCTTAAATGAAACAGAGGATGAAGACTTTAGTGAATTAATGAGAAGTCTTGATTATTTTTTAAATTTTTATTCAACAAGGCATTTTGGAAGTAAGATTGACAATATATATATATTAGGACAGCTTTATACAAATTCAAAGCTTTGTGAGCTTATTAGTACTCAAACTTCAATAGAAACTAAAATAGGATTCAATGTTAAAACATCAAAATTAATTAAAAAAAGTGAAGTAGACGAAAACATATATCCTGATATACTTGGAGATTTTATACCAGTAAAAAACATATATAATAAAAGCATAGATTTTCTTGATAAATTTTATAGAAAAAATAAGAAGAAACAATACGAAAATAGGTTAATTATACGTGAAATAGAAATATTTTTTTTAATAACTATTATTATAATAGGAGCAGCACTTATATATACAAAGTTAAATTTGTTAAAGTATGATACTTTGGATATAGATTCACAGATAGCTGCTTTAAGTAGTGTACAAAATGATGTGAATAAATTAGATAAAGAAAATAAAGCTTATGGAGACAAAGCTCGTTACATAAAGAAAATTGAAAGTGATGATTTCGACTACATAGGAGTACTAGAAACTTTGAGGAAGGGCTTACCTAAAGGTGCAACCATAAAAATGATCACCATGAATAAAGAAAATATAAATGTTGTGTTTGATGTGAATAAAAATACAATAGATGCAGCCAGACTTATTGTAGCAATAAATTCTATGAATGCATTTGAACCTATTGAACTTCCCGAGGTAGATCTTAATGATAATGTAAAAGAGATTCAACTTAAATTGAAATTATTAGAATCATATAAAGGCGTGAATACAGATGGAAAAAAATAAAAGGGATTTGATGATTTTAATAGCAATATTATTTATAGGCCTTAATTACGTGATTTATACATATTTTATAGTTTATAAATTAGATACGGTGAAACAGGCTAAAAGTAAGTATGTTTTAAAAACAAAAAAATTAAATTCTCTTAAAGCTAAAAAAAAATCTATTGAGACTAAGCAGCACGAGTTAAAAAAACTGAAAGAGGAGACTTCTAGTTTTGATAGTATGGTTCCTACCCAAATAGATACACCCCAGCTAATATATGATTTTTATAAAGGATGTAAGTCATTTGGAGTAAATGGACAAAATATCTCTTTTGAATTGTTGAATGGGGATAACAGTTCAAACAATTCAAATAATAACAATTTTCATACCCTCATAATAGATTTAAAAATTACAGGAAACAAGGCAAATATAGAGAATTTTATCAGAAATCTAAATACTGTTACCAATAGAAAGCTTAATGTAAAAAGCATTACTATTGGTTCTAGTGATGAAGAAGAAGCGGACAATGACGAATTAAAGAGTTCTGATGATGAAGTGAACACGGATAATATTAATAAATCTGTTGATAATTCTAAAAAAAATGGAGATGAACTTCCTGGAGAAATTGTTTTTTACCAATATGTACAGGGCAGCGGGAACATCAATACAAAGGTTCCAAATGATTATATTTTTTATGATAGCCAAAAACAGGGATTTAACAGTATAGCTGATATGTTCAAGTAAAATTTTTTAATTGTAAGAGGTGCAGATTGTGAATAGGAAAAAGGGTTTTACGTTAATAGAAATTATGATAGTATTGTCAATTGTAGGATTACTTTCCATAATCTTAGTGCCGAAGATAGGACCTATTAAGCTGCAGTCAAAAAACAATAGTGTAAACACTAATGTACTTTTAGTTAGAACTTATCTTGAAAACAGATCGGCAAAAGATAGTAGCTCATATCAATCGTCTATTAATGCAAATCAAACGAAGAATCAAGCTCTTTCTGCTATTTTAAACAATATTGAAACGGACATGAATTCTAACTTTTCTGGAAGTAATTCTTTGATAAATCCTTTTAGTAATAGCAAAGCTATTACTAAAAATTTATCGGGAGATTCATCTGTTTTACTTTCTTATTCTTCCAATACTTTACCAAAAGATAATGAGATAGCGAGTGACAGTACCCTTCCTAGTGGAGAGAACATTGAGGGAAATGTGGTAGTTGTTGTCTATGGAAGTACCCAGGATAAAAGAGGAGGGTATGTACTATATGGAATAGATAACAGCGGTAAAATAGTTAATTCATATATTGTTAAATTTAAATCTTTGCCAGATGCTAATAACACGTCAAATGATGGTGGAAATGATTCCAGTATGGAAACAAATGTTAATAAAGTAGTTAACTATATAAGAATTAATGCAATAAAAAGGATAATAATGGGAGTACCTGAAAATAAAATTTATGATGTAATTCAGGGACCACTATATAGTGATTTAGAAAATGAATTTACTCCTGGAGATACTTCAAAACATATTGTCAATCCATATTATTTGAATAGAGATGCAATTGATGATGATGGGTATCATACTAATGGAGACCCTGGCATAAATAGAGATTATTCTATAATAGTTAATGCTAATCCTTATGATTATTCAAATATAGATAGTAAATATTCTAGTTATCCTGGAAATGTAGTAGCATATGTGAGCAAAAATCCAATGGGATATGTAGTGTATGGGGTTGATAAGAGCGGCAAAACGGTTTATAAAACTCCAATTAATCTTTCTACAGAAGTAACAGGAGACATGACAACTGCATTAAAAAATAATGTGGATTCTGCTGCCAGCATACTAAAGAATAATCTTAGTTCAAATCTTAAATCAGCTTATTATAAGTATCAGGATACCTATAATAGAACTACCCAGCTGCAGTCCTTGGCAAAAAATCAACTTCAGCAATTGAATTTAAAGAATTCATATATACCGGATTGGACTGGTATAAGGACAGATACTTATAATTTTGATAAGGATAATGGAACTTCATTAGTCATAGAGCTTACTCCGGGAAATTTTTTAACTGATTTCAAAGGTACAGTTATTGTGGATGTACTTTCAGATGCGAGCGGTTATGAAGTCTATGGTATAGATTATACTGGAAGTAAATATGATTATATTGAGGTAAAATAAATGAGATTGTCAAAATATTTAGAAGCAGGGATCAAAATGAAGAAAAAAGGATTTACTTATATAGAAGTAATGATGGCCATCAGTGTATTTATAATGTTATCAGCTTTTATTATTAGACTTAATATTACAGCTAATAAAAATGTAAACATGCAGGTTTTAAAGCAGAATATGATGATGGAAGCGCAAAAGTGTCTTGAGGAAAGTAAAAATAATCCGGACAGTGATGAATATAAAAATGACAGTTACAAAGAGATGGACGGTTATTATATTAATATAAGTTCAGTACCCGTTAAGGCTGATTCACCCAATCTTTTTCAGATTACAGTAAAAGTTAGGAATAATATTGATGATGAGAAAAATGAAGTGGTGTTAAAGTCACATTTTTTAAAAAAATAAGGTGGTAGGGTTTTAGTATGAAAAAAAGAGGATTTACTTTAGTAGAGCTGATGATAACTTTGGCTATATTTTCTATATTTTCTGTATACCTTTATCAAACTTTTTTTTCACAGATAAAACAATCTTTTAACTTTAAGAATAATATAGATATTCAGTATAATACCAATAAAGCTTTAAATATGCTTACGGATCAAATAAGAAATTATGATTCAACTGATGATACTAAAACTTTAACGTCTTCAGATGGGAGCATAGTTCTTAAATTAGGACCTAAAGACAAGAATGGCAAGATTCAAGTTAGTACTGATAGTAATGCTGGTGCATTTAATAAGGATACAATTAATTTGATTTCAAATGCAACATCATCTAACTCTTCTTCTAATATATATTACGATATAAAAAGTAAAACCCTTCACGATAATGATGAAAATAAATGCTTTAACATAGATTCAGTTGATTTTTCATATAAAAATGGGTTGATTTTTGTAAGTGTTTCATCTTCAGAGGGGAATATACGGATTAAAAGTTCTACTGCCATTAATGTTCAGATAAATTAATTTTTAAGGAGATATAAAATATTTATGAAAAAAAAAGGTTCTGCTCTTATAGTTGTTATTATTATTATGATGGTGACTTTTGTATTAGCTGCATTTATGGTAGATACTAGTATTAAAAGTAATAGAGCAGCTTCAGATACATCTGATAAAACTAGGGCATATTATAGTGCTGAGACAGGTGTTTATGACTTTATAAATTATGTCAATGATGATATTGCAAGAAACATTAATAATAACAAACTTGATATATCTTCTGGAAACTCTATAACTAATAATTATAACAAATCTGGTCTTTACAATGACAATATGGGAATATATAGTACTAAACTTATACATGGTATTTCTATGCCACAAAGCAGTGATTATACAAAAACATATACATTTGATGTTTATTCCAAGGGGAATTTTGGATCTGAAACTTGCATTATAACTGTAAATGTATCTATTGTTTATACAGATGACAAGTATACGTCTTATACAATAAATTCTAGACAAGTAGGGGACTGATTTACTAAGTAATCAATTTACAATGCACGATGCACAATTAAGGATGATTTTTTGTTGTCATAGAAAATCTAAAAATTTAATGCTATACTATTTAGTTTTTAGATTTTTCATAGCATTAGCGGAGAAAAATCTACCGAAATTGTGAATTGTGAACTGTGAATTGTGAATTGATATAAATCTAACTTTCAAACTAGAACTCTCTATAAGAAATTTCTATGTAATACTTTCCATAAATATATGTATTTTATTGGCCATATATATTATAATTAAACCTGTAATGTTAGAATCGGAGGAATACTATGGGACAATGGGAAATGATATTCAGGCTAGTACTTTCGGGGATACTTGGGTCTTTAATAGGATTTGAAAGAAGAAGCCGCTCAAAGCAAGCAGGGCTTAGGACCCATTTTGTTGTAGCAGTTGGAAGTGCTCTCATTATGCTTGTATCTAAATATGGTTTTGGAGATTTAGCCGGTATGCCTTCAGTTTCACTAGATCCCAGCAGGGTAGCTGCCCAGGTTGTAAGTGGTATTGGTTTCTTAGGAGCAGGAACTATTATTGTAGAGCACCAATTTGTAAGAGGACTGACTACTGCAGCTGGATTATGGGCTACAGCAGGTATTGGCATAGCAATTGGAGCAGGCATGTATATACCTGGTGTTGGAGCTACAATGCTTATAGTTATAGGACTTGAAATGTTCAACAAATTTCAAAAAAACACTGTATATTCTATAGGAAGAGCTAATTTAGCACAGGAAGGTATTGATCCTGTTCTTGATATATTAAAAAATTCAAAAATCAGAATATCCAACATTCAGGTTAACAGGCATCATAATAAAAATAATAAGGATTTAGAAGCAAAGATTGTGTTTAGATTATACAGCAGAAATCAGAATGAAATGAAGAATATTATGGTGAGCCTTTTGAAGATTCCTTACGTAAAAGATGTGAATATAGAATAAAATTTGTTACAGATATAAATGTAGTTTTCAAGGATTATGATATTGGAGAATTATACATACCAAATGATGGCTTTGACATGACCATAAGTGATAAGGTAAAATTAGAAATGGACAATATTGAATTGGAAATAGGACATCCTTAATGTATGAATTAGTCTTTATATGTTAAAAAGGTTTCTATATATATGAATATAATATTTATAGGGAAAGGAAGCGAGATATTAGTAGTTTTATGTTTAAATACATTGTACTGCTAAAATAAAGTATGGAGATAAAAATTGTAAAGGGAAACACATTTTGTATTGATACTGGAATGACTTATATACCTTTTTATAAGATCAATTATAGAGAAATAATTATGCTTGATTCAGGATATTCGAATGGAGAAAGGGAAGGTATAGCTGAACTTTTGAAAACAAATAATTTAAAAGTAGCTGCTATAATATGTACCCATGCCCATATGGATCATATAGGGAATAATGCGTATTTAAAAGAAAAATATAAGTGTACTATTGTTATGCCAGAGTGTGAAGCTATTTCCTGTAGTTCAATTATGAATTTGAAACTTTATAATAATGGTTGCAATTTGTCCGAAGTTGCAGAATATTTTGGAGATATGGTTTGTAAAACAGATATAATGATTGCACCTAACCAAGAAATTATATACATTTATGGTATTAAATTCAAAATTGTACATACACCAGGACACAGTCCTGCTCATATATGTATTGTTACCCCTGATGATGTCGCATATTTGGGAGATGCCCTCATCGGATATGAAGTAATGGAGTCGGCTAAAATGCCCTATGCCTATGTACTTGCGGAAGATTTAAAAAGTAAAGAGAAGCTTTATGATTTAAAATGCAGCAAGTATGTGGTGGCACATAAAAATATATATGATGATATTACTGAACTTATAAAGGATAATATAAATTTTTATAAAAACACGGCAAATAACATATATGATATAATAGCTAGAAATAGAAGCATGACAATGGAAGAAATTTTTAGGGCAGTAACTCAGAATTTTAATATTCAGATAGATAACAGATGTAAATATAGCATAATGGAAATGATTGTAATATCATATGTGCAGTATCTTAATGAAAAAGGGATGCTGGATTTAAATATGGAGAATGGATTTTATAAATATTCAAAAAAAATATCTGTTTATACTAACGTTAATTAATTATTCATGAAAAGCAATAATTATCTTACCTTTAATAAAAGTTAGTAATAATATAAAATTTGTGGATAATATGTTCTAAGGAGGAGATGGTTATTGTTTATATCATCAAAAATAGCCTTTCAGTTTTTAAAACACAGCAAATTGCAGACTCTCGTGATAGTACTGGGAATTGCAGTTGGGGTTTCTGTGCAAATATTTATAGGACTTTTAAGCAGTGGACTTGAAAATACTATTTTAAATAAAATTGCAGGAAATTCAGCTCAAGTTACGGTTTACTCAAATAACGGCAGCATAGAAAATTGGAGTAATATAAAAAATAAGGTTATAAAGGAAGATAAAAATGTAAAGGCTGCAGCACCTGTAGTTGACTCTCAGGTTTTTATTAAATTAAAAGATACTAACCAACCTGTTCAAATCAGAGGATTTATGCCTGAAGATGTTAATTCACTTTATAATATAAAAGGCAGTATATATGAAGGAAAAATGTATGAAAATAGTGGACAAGTTATTATAGGAAAAGATTTGAAGAAGAAGCTTGACTTAAAACTTGGAGATAATATAGATTTGTTTACTATGGGTGGAAAAAAGTTGACTTTGAACATAGCTGGTTTTTTTGATCTGGGGGCTGCTAAAATAAATGGGGCCTGGGTTATTACAGATTTAAGTGATGTTCAAAATTTAATTGGTCTTGGTGACAAAGCTACTTCTATAGAAATTGCAGTTAAGGATATATACAATGCAGATTTAGAAGGAAAAAAAATAACCAAAATAATTTCTGATAACAGCTTTAATGTGCAAAATTGGAAAGATCAGAATAAATTTTTGGCCAGTGGAATGGTTGGGGAAAAAATTTGTACCATAATAATTCAGTTTTTTGTGCTTCTTGCAGCAGTTCTCAGTATTATAAGTATATTGGGCATAAGTGTAGTTCAAAAATATAAACAAATAGGCATATTAAAAGCCATGGGCATAAAAGATGGAAGTGCAGCTTTTATATTTTTCGTACAAGCTTTTATACTTGGAATATTGGGCACAGCTTTGGGACTGCTTTTTACATGGTTGTACATAAAAGGGTTTAACAGATATATAGTTAATACTGAAGGATTGCCTTTAGTTAATATAGTTATAAATCATAAATTTATTTTAATATCATCTATAATTGATATATCTGCTTCAACTTTTGCTGCACTTTTTCCGGCATTTAAGTCATTTAGACTTAACCCTGTGGAGGTAATAAAAAATGGATAACATCATTCAACTTAAAAATGTGAATAAGATATATGGAAGAAGAGTTAAAAATAAGGTTTTATCGGAAGTAAATATATCTATAGAAAAGGGATCTTTTAATTCCATTATAGGGGCATCGGGAAGCGGTAAGACCACTCTTTTGAATATAATGGGTATGCTGGATAAACCAACAACAGGAGAAGTGTACATACAAGGGAAAAGTATAAAGAGTATGGGGAGAAATTCAAGGGCTGTAGTGAGAAATAGAAGTATAGGTTTTGTCTTTCAATTCCATTACCTTCTCCCTGAGTTTAATACAATCCAAAATGTACTTATGCCTTACAGAATAAATCACTTTTTTTGTAGTAGAAGAGCTAAAAAAAAGGCCGAAGAACTTTTAGAACTAGTTGGACTTTCTGGATGCAAAAAAAAGAAGGTATATGACTTATCCGGAGGACAACAGCAAAGAATTGCTATAGCTAGGGCACTTATGAACGAACCACGTATAGTTCTTGCAGATGAACCTACTGGAAATCTTGACTCTACAAATGCAGAGAGTATATATAAACTCTTTCGTCAAATAAATGACAAGTTTGAAACTACCTTTATTATTGTAACTCACGATGTAAGTATAGCTAACAAAACTGATAGAATAATAAGAATAAAAGATGGACAAGTGCAGGACTAATTAACCTTCACTTGTTTTTTATATTTACAAAATTTTAATTTTGAACTCATAACTTAATAGTATATACTAATATTGAAGGGAGTATGAGTTAAATGGACGAAAAAAAGCAGAGAGAAATGGAAGAATTAGTTGAGGAAATCGATATAATATTTTCAGTTAAAGATAATATTTCTCAGGATGAAATAAATAACTTCCTAAATAAGTTCACTGAGTTGTCGGAAGATGATATAAGAAATAAAATATCAGAAATTACCGGAGATAATTCTTATATAGAAAATTCATCTTCAGATGAAAAAGATGAAAATCCTTTAGTAGACATAGATTTTGAAAGTAAGAGTGAAGTAAATATTGAAGATTCTCCAGAAAAACTGGATGAAAATAAAATTGAAGATGTAAATGAGGATTTACAAATACATATAGATAAATTGCCTGATAAACCAGAGAATGATAAAATTAAATCTGTTTTTGATGATGGAAATATTCCAGATGTACCTTTTGTAAAAGCAGAAGTAAAATATGGACAACTGTCTCTTGAATGGGGATGGCCGGAAGGCATAGACAAAGTACTTTTATGCTATAGGATGGATAGGTTTCCCGAGGCACCTTCAGACTCCAGTGCTTCCCATGTAATCATAGAGAGGGAAGAAAATTTTGAAACAGGAGGTCACACTATAAGTAAAATAGAAGAAGGAAATTATTATTTCTGTATTTATGCTATGGTGGAATATGAAAACAAGACCTTGTACGCTGAAGGCCAGAGAAGGCTTGTAGTAAATAAAGTACCTCAGGAAATATTTTATAAAATAGACTTAAAAAGAAGTCTATTGGGTAAATTAAAATCTGCTAAGATAAGCTTGTCTGCACCATCGTCTAAACTTTCTCCAAACGGAGAAATAGAATTGCCACAACTTATTTTAATCAGTAAGATAGGAAATATGCCTATTCAAAAATCTGATGGAGAAATTTTGTTTAATATAGATTACCAAACTTTAAAAAATGATGAGATCATGGATTTTGACTTACCTATTGAAAATATAAGAAAGAATATGTATGTGAAATTATTTTTTGTAGATGACTCTAATAGTAAGCTCTACAGGATAGTTTCGCCAGCTAAGGAAAAGCTGCATTTTAAGTAGAGATGAGATTGCAAAAATTGTGCATTGTGAACTGTGCATTGTGAATTCATTTAGATCTCATAATAGAAAAATATTCCTGTGTACAAATCTAAGTCTAAGTTGTAATATCTACGTTATAAGAGGAGGATTAACTGTGAAACTTAACTTTAGAAAAAAAGATAATTATATATGTCCCTATTGTTTTTCTAAACATGCTTTAAATGAAGTGAATTTTATATGCAAAAATGATCCTGATTTATGTGAAAATGCAAGAAACCTCACTCCTATAAAGCCAAAAAACTTTGAGGACAAAAATGAGATGCCGGATTATGTATTTTGTAATGAATGTGGACAAAAAACCAATATAAAAGTATGTCCAACTTGCAATGCAGAGCTTCCTTATTCAATTGGAGAATACGATGATCTGATATTTGCAGTAATTGGTGCAAAAGAGGCAGGAAAAAGTCATTACATTGCAGTTTTGATTCAAAAGATAATGAATGAAATAGCTTCAGCTTTCAATTATAGCCTTTCAGCAGTTAATGATGCTACCATGAATAGGTATAGAAATGATTTTTATAATCCTGTTTTCAAAAGAAATGAAATTATAGGAGTAACTCATTCTGCGAAAACTGATGCCTCTGTAAAGCAGCCTCTTATATATAATCTTGTTTTTAAGGACAATGGAATAATTGGAAACTTTTTAAAGAATAAGAGAATAAGCAATGCAGTTACTATTGCTTTTTTTGATACTGCAGGTGAGGACCTGGATTCTGAAAATACTATGAAAACTGTAAATAAGTACATATATAATTCTTCAGGTATAATATTTTTGCTTGACCCTCTCCAATTGGAACAAGTCAGGCAAAAGTTGCCTAAAAATATTCAATTGCCACAGCAAAATACGGAGATAGAAGACCTGCTTTCTAGAACGGCAAACCTCATTAGAAAGGCAAATGGTATAAAAATGGATAAACTTATAGACATACCTGTGGCTGTAGCTTTTTCAAAAATGGATGCAGTAGAATCACTACTAGACCCATCTAGCTGCATAAATTATCCAAGCAGTCATGTAAGTAAGGGATATTTTGATTTGGCAGATTTTGAGGACGTAAATGGAACAATGGAATCTTTAGTAAGGAGCTGGGGTGGAGAAAATTTTGCAAATCAGCTTAGCTCAAATTTTAAAGAATATGCTTATTTTGGTTTAACTGCCCTTGGATGCAATCCTGAAAGTAATAGAATAACTAAGCTCAGACCACATAGGGTGGAAGATCCTTTTTTATGGCTCCTATATAAATACAAATTTATTAAAGGAGAAAAGAGGAAGTGATAGATAATGGCAGTTCAGCAGCTCTTTTATACCTCCTGTAAAAAGGGATTGTCCTCTGGAATGGGTTTTCAAACTTATTCTATGTCAAAAGGTATTACGGATAATGAGAGAATAGAAATAGAAAGTCACTGCATATACATACCGCCTTCTAATCTTCCAACACAACCTACTGAAGAAGAAATAGATAGGCTATTTCCTATAGCTTTTTCTTCTTTTAGGCTTGAAAATGGAAAGTACTGTATCTCACAAATTAAATATGTTGGAAAAGATTATTCAGGCAGATATGGAAATTACTTTTGTCATGTACTTGTATCGGATAATGCCTGGGAGTTTTATCCGATAGAACTTTATGGATCAATTGTCTTTAGAGATTGTTTAAGTGATGAAGAAAAAAATGATGGTGAAGTAGATTATCTTCCTGAAATTGCGGAAATTCCACTTGGAAATGTAGTTGACTTTGATAAAATAAGTAATTTTTTAAAAGGTAGTGGAGAAAATAGGGGGAAACAATTTACAAGTCTTTTAGAACGTGTGGTAATGTATAACAGCTCACAAAAAAGAATTATACTTGCAGATGCAAAAGAAAATATTCCATTTTGGATTGGGGCAGTTTGTATGTCACTGCCTAAAAAGTTGGCACTGCAAATTAGTTTTACTACTTACTGCTATAATCCAGATGATGCAGACTATATACTCTGCGGCATAAACAAAAGTGGGAGCAAATTTAATTTTGCAGACAGTCGAAAGTTGTATGAGTACAGTGCTATGAATTTTTCGGAAGATTACCCCAGGGGTAAAAGCAATTTTTCAAAGCGGGCTGAAGTAGGATATACCGTTTCAAAAGAAGTATTCTTACCTTTTTTAAGTTTTTTGGATCAGTTTGAGTACAATAAATTGGATGAAGAAGTGGATAATTGCGTAACCCTTTATAATATAGTAAAAAAAGGACTTGAAAAATGTAATATAGAAGATGTGAAAAAAGCTCTCAGCTTTGCAATTAAATATAAATCGGAAGAGGCCTATGAAGAACTCTTTCATCACATTAATGCAAGACTTGAAAAGATAAGCACCCAGGTGGACGTGCAGCTTTGCTATATGATAACTACATTTTTACTTAAAGTGTCCAGAGACATAGGTGATGATAACTACATAGTAAAGGCTTATAAATTTTTCTTGGAGTCCCTTGATTACCTTGCACTTCATAGGGAAGATAGTGACCTTGAAGAAATATTAAATTTGCGTAAAAAGATGGCACAGGATGAAAAGGACAACATTGGTCAATTTGTAGAAATTTCACTGAGTTCAGATAGAATAAAAAATATTCAAAAGTATATTAAAGAAAACCCAGTTTATTATTCAATTTCTACAATATCAGATATAATTTACTCTGATTACACTTTTAAAGATAAAAGTGTAACTTTGCTTTTAAATAACTGTATAAAGTTTTTAATAGCATCCGAGGACAGCACTTTATATGTACTCAATTATTTTAAAAATGATTGTGAGTGTATTTCAAAAGTTATTATTAGAATTTATTGCATAAACTATTATTTAGGTAACAGCAGTGATATTTTAAATTTGCTTGCGGAATTTGTTGTAGATGAAGGAAAGAAGGATAGCAATTGGAAGAAAAAAGTCTATTTAAATATATACAAACTTCCAAACTCCTATAATTTTTTATTTTCACTATATGTTTTTGAACTAAAGGAAAATATTGAAAATCAGAGCTTTTTTATAAATTACTGTAGTGAAATGTTCAATTCTTTTGAGGGATACAGAAGTGAAAAATTTTCAGACGCTCTTAAATTGTATTTAGAGTCTTATAATGGAGATGACATACTCCTTGAGAATTACAAAGGCATACTTGATTATGTAATTAAAAATCTAAGTATGGATATTGTGAACAAAAAATTATTGCAGAAACTTATAACAGATGTGGAAGAAAAGTTAAATATAGATAATGCAGTAGAAGAAAATGAATTTATTGAAACAATTTTAAACTTAAAAAGGAAGTATAATATTACAACTCCCTGTAATATATCAGAACTTTTATATATTGGTAAGAGAATTGAAAATCCAGATATGGACTACAAGGAAAGACTTCTTAAGAAGGTAAAATATAATTTTTCAAATATGAGTGAGGAAAAGTATGAAGAATATCTAAGCTGGCTTTTACCTAATATATTAGTACAGTCTTCTGGATTTACAGGTCATATAAAGATAAAAAAGACTTTTTTTTGTTCCAAATATGAAGATATTTTCTACAATGTATATGTGAATGCTATAGAGGATATACTTTTTACAAAAAAATATAAAAACTTAATGAACTCTCGATATAATGAGAGATATAAGATATTTTTAGATTTTTTCATAACCTTATATAAAAATAAGAAAAATTTAAGTGAAGAAAGGGAAAATATTATATATAATAGAATAATAGAAATACTTATAAAAACTTCTCAAAAAAAGTTAAAAGAGTATACTGCATATATTGTTGATAAGACAAGCAGGTTAAAAAATCAAGTTTATATTAGAGAAAAATGGCTTGAAATTGAAAAAGAAGCGGAGGAAAAGAGCGAGAAAAAAAGTATACTTAAATTTTTTAAAAAATGATTTAAAGAGGTGTTATTTACTTTGAAAATTAGAGCTAAAATGCTTCTCATTGCAGTTTTTGTGTGTGTTTTTGAATTGGGTTTTATACCTTCACAAAAGGTATATGCAAGTACATCATCTCCAAATGTAGATGTAGTTTTTGTACTTGACTCAAGTGGTTCCATGAAGCAAAGTGATCCAGAAGAAATAAGGACAGAAGCGATAAAGATGTTTTTGGATATGGGGCAGGTAAAGGGAAACAAGGCAGGACTTGTGGCTTATTCAGATACTATAATAAAAGAACATAACTTGGATACAATAAATTCTGAATCGGATAAAGAGAGAATAGAGGATATGGCTTCTAATATACCGCTTGGGCAAAAAACCGATATCGGAAAGGGCCTTTTAGAAGGTGCAAAAGTGATGGATAGTGGACATGA
>ENA-UOOE01000916-UOOE01000916.1-fermentation-metagenome-genome-assembly--contig:-NODE-916-length-26714-cov-24.809745_pt1 | contig 26714 bp, 28 predicted proteins | sample MGYA00245776_ERZ724021 | MGnify/ENA primary metagenome ERZ724021 (study PRJEB28704, sample SAMN03018321) | fermentation metagenome | biome: anthropogenic terrestrial biome; feature: soil; material... | reverse complement strand
CATCCTTTCTGCTAAGTACCATATTACCAAGGAGCCTGAAATAAGGATGGAAGCGAGAAAATACTTGTTGCAAAAACTTCTTTTCATTTTCTGCCTCCTTGTAGGAGGAAATATGGCCGTTTTTGTCTACAACGGGCAGGCTGTCAAATTGCACCGGATGTCTTCCGTAGTCTCCCGAGACGCAGTGAACCATAATACCATCCTTGTATTTTTTTAAAATGTCATCTTTTACGACGTATGCAAGGTTAAAGTTATAAGCTTTGCCGGGCTTTAGTGAAATGATAAAATACTCCTTGTCCATTGAATTCAGGCCGCCGGAATTATATGTATAGGGCTCAATGCCGTAAATGCCGTCTTTTTCGCCTCTATTAAAAATCAGTGTATAGCTATTAACGCCGACAATGTGGTCTGTTTTACATTTATCCGTTACCGACAGGTGTATGACTACATAGGAATAGCTGCCAATCGTATTGCCTGATGAATCCACATTTTCTGACCCATAAATGCGCTTGTCAAAATTGCCTTTCTTCTTTGTTATATCAATGCCATTGACTTTAAATACCATGTCGCGGTATACAGTGTCCAAAGCGTCTTTCCCTTCGTCATGCTGCAGAGAATATTCCGCTCCGTTTTTAAGCAGCGCCTCTCTCGTAATTTTGCGGTTTGAGCTTAAGCTGCTCCCGGAGGCAACTGCGCTGTTGCCTGAAGGCCGGTTATTTTCACTTGGCTTCGGTGCAAAAATAGAGTCAGAGGAGATAATGCCGTCTTTATGAAGCACGCCAACAGTAGCTCCGCCTGCCAGCACAATGCAGATTATCAGAATGGCAACGGTAGAGATCTTTTTATTCATATAAGGACTCCTTACTAAGAAAAAGCAGGCCCATAACAACTTTAATTTTAGTTATGAGCCTGCTTCCTATTACATAAGCGGAAGAGCTATTTCGTTTTTCCCTGAAACCAGTTCCGTAAGGTGTTCCGCCACTGTTATCTCTTGCCTTTATGGTACAAGGAGTGTCACCATAATTACCATCATATGGGTTGTATGCATATGCTGGCAGAGTACCTGCCGATAAAATAAGAGCTGAGACGAGACAACCACTCATTTTAATTAAGATTAAGGACTAAGATCTTTGTCCTAATTAATAATACCATTTGAGAAAAAACTTGCCAATATGTGTAAAACAAATTAATTGTAAATATTTGTCACACTAAAATACATAAGGCGAACAATTAACGCCAGGCTATGTTAATGGTGTGTTTATTCGCCTGTTTCACGTGTACCACCGTTTTCCAGAATCACTGAGGAAGTGGGATACGCAAGCGAAACATGGCTTTCGTCTAAAATTTCGAGGACGGCATAATAAATGTTTTCACGGACTCGAAGGTATTCTGTGTAGTCTGAAGCAACGGTGTAGTAATAGACATCGAAATTTATTCCGCTTTTGCCGAGGCTGCTGAGCGAGACAGCAAAAGTGCCATTTTCAATATCAGTGCTTTCAGCAAGCAGGCGGCGTATCTTTTCGGCGCACGACTTAAGCTGTTCCACTGGCGCGCCGTATTTTATGGCCAATGTGAACTCGACGCGCCGTTTCCCCATGCGGCTGTAGTTCGCAACTGGTGTTGAAGCCACCATGGAGTTTGGCACTGTTACCACTGCCTGCGAATACGTGCGGATCTTAAGGCTGCGGAAATTTATATCCTCTATTGTCCCTTCCACATCACCGGTGCGTACCCAGTCACCTATGGAAAACGGGTGGTCAAGAAGAATTACAAACCCGCCGAAGAGATTTGCAAGCATATCTTTTGCCGCAAGGGCGAACGCCAGGCCGCCAAGGCCGAGGCCGGCAAGCAGCCCGCTTATGCTGAAGCTCCATTCCTGCGCGATAATGAGCACCGCGAGAGCCACCAAAATAAAATGCAGTATGCCGGAGAAAACCGGCATAAGCGCTTCATCAACTTTTAAATCAAGTTTTTTGGCAAAAGAAGTGCTGGTGAGCTCAATGCTGTCCGACATACGGTAGAAGCCCCATGTGACGGCAATGACGAGGAAACTGCGGAAACACTTCGCAATATTTGCGGCTGCCGCCGGACTTTGCTGAACGGCACGGCAGTTGCTCAGCGCAACATAGAGGCCGATTGCAATCACGATGGAATGCAGCGGCCTGTGAAAGCTGTAGTCAATTTTTTCTCCCCATGTGCGGCCTGACTTTTTTGAAATCTTTTTTAGTAGGCGGGACAGGCAGTTTACAGCGGGGACACTGAGAAAGAAAAAAAGAAAAAATATCGCAGCGGGAATAAAAAAATCCCGTACGAAGCCGCTGTTCAAAAAGTCATACATATTTTACCTTTCATATGCTGATGGCAGAGCCTTGCCTTATGCGAAATCCGCAGTTAGCAGTTAAACAATCTGCCACGGGTTTTCTTTGCCCTGCGAAAAAAGCAGGCAGCTTTTAATCGAGTTCTCTACCATGTCGCTTACTGCCTGGTCAGTGTAGAACGCTGTGTGGGGCGTCACAATAACGTTGGGGAAAGATTTAAGTAGTGACATCCCCCTGTTTTTCAGTATGTCACATTCATGGTTGCGGTAGTACAGGCCTGCTTCGTTTTCCACAACGTCAAGCGCCGCCCCGCCTATTTTTCCGCGTTCGACAGCATCTATGAAAGCGGAAGTGTCAATAAGCGAACCGCGCGCAGTGTTGACAATAAAAACGCCGTCTTTCATTGACGCTATTGTTTCTTTGTTTATGAGGTGGTAATTGTCTTTTGTTGCGGGCATGTGCATTGTGATTACGTCGCTTTCTGCAAACAGTTGCTTGAGCGGCACATATTTGCCGAAGGACTTTATCTCTTCGTTTTCATACAGGTCGTAAGCGACAATGTGGCAGCCGAATGCGCTGAGGCGCTTAGCGACAAGCCGCCCTATACGTCCTGTGCCGATTACACCGACAGTCAGGTTGTGCAGCTCTACTCCCTGCAGGCCGTTGAGTGAAAAATCCTGTGCCCTGCTGCGAAGGGCTATTGATTTGATTTTGCGTGTTGCCATCAGTATAAGCATAACAGTGTAGTCGGCTACGCTGTTTGTGGTATAGCTCACGTTGCCGATATGCATGCCAATTTTTTTTGCTGCGCTTATATCTATATGGTCGTAGCCAATGCTGCGCGTGGAGATGAAACGGATTCCCGCATCATAAAATTTCTGGATAAGCTCAGCGCCAAGCGGTGTAGTCATTATGCTTATGCAGTGGCATCCTGCTGCTTTGCCAATAGTTTCTGCTGATGGCACTCCCTTTTCGAGAACAAGGTCAATGCCGTATTTCGGCGCGAATTTTTTAAAATATACAAGTTCGTCAGGGCGGTAATTATAAGCTGTCATTTTCATGGTGTAAAGTTCTCCTTTTCACTTTTAAAGCATTTTTTATTACAGATGCAGCATTAGGTCGAGCCTTTTATGCAAGTACCCGATATGCCTGAGTGCTTCGCTGTCAGTTATTTTTTGGCCTGAGCGGTAATATTCCACAGAAGGCTTAAGGCTTTCGGGAAGCCTTTTTTCTTTTAAAATATCCGCAAGATGATTTGCAGTACCCGCGCTGCCGTCAATTATATTGATGCCGGCCGGGAAAATTTTGCGGAATGTGTCTTTGAAAAAGTTGAAATGTGTGCATCCGAGCACGAGTGTAGAGTATGCCTGCAGGTCATATCCTGCAAGCCTGCTGCGCATATATGATGTGATTTCCGGTGACTGGAAAATGCCGCGCTCTGCAAACCTTACGAGCTTAGGCAGCGGAAGCAGGTCGACAAGATGCGTTTCGTCGACTTGGGCAATCAGGTTTTTGAGCTTTTCTTCGCGGACCGTTACAGGTGTTGCAACTACCATAATGCGCTTGCCACCGCATCCTTTTACGGCCGGTTTTACAGCAGGCTCTATGCCGAGAATCGGGATGCTGTATTTTTTCCGCAGGTATTCTATAGCTACGCTTGTAGCTGTGTTGCAGGCGATGACGACTACACCGGTACCCTTTTGCAGCATGAATTGCACCGCGCTGTCAACGTAACTGACGATTTCCTCTTTCGGCTTTTCACCGTAGGGGACATGGTCGGAGTCTGCGTAAAAGATATACTCCTCATTCGGCAGCAACAGCATTGCCTGGTGCAGTACAGTAAGCCCGCCAATGCCGGAATCAAAAATGCCGATTTTCAATTTTCTGTTTCCTCCGAAGATTTATAATGGATTTTGCAGCAAATATTTACTATTATAAGATCCGTTGCCTATTATAAACGGAATATAACGAAGACGCAAGAGACAAGCCGCCATAATGGAAAAAGGAAACGTAAATACCGCCATACATTCAAAATCCCTGCAATGAGGGCTTAACAATAAATATACTGCTGCATAGGGTAATAGCGGTGAACCTGATGCCGCTGAAAGTATATGGCGGAAAGCGCTTTATTTCCCCAAAATATTTTCAAATTGTGATTTACTTTTGCTGGTGCTATAATATTGCCAAATGCAGAGAAAGGGGAAACCGCATATGAAAAATCATAGGGTGACAATGCGTGACATCGCGAAGGCGTGCGGGATTTCCGTCGCCACTGTTTCTTATGTGCTGAACCACTCGGAAAAGGAAAAAATCACCCACGAAACGCAGCTGAAGGTGCTGGAAACAGCTGCGCGTCTGCACTACGAACCGCGCACGCCCAAAACGTCAAAAAAGGCACGCAGCGGGCTTGTGGCAGTGATAATAACCATTAAGGAAAATAATACTTTTGGGAAAAAAGCGATGTACTACGACCTTGCGGCGGAGCTGAGCCATCAGCTTATGCAAGCCGGCTATGAGACGGTGCTCATAGTTACAAAGGACCTGCCAGGCGAGACAGACATTTTAAAAAAGCACCGCCTTGATGCTGTGTTCCTGATTGATATCGACGACCGCTCGGCAAAGAAACTGCTGAAAAACTGTTACGTTCCGATACTTTTCCTAAACTGCACGGCAGGCGACCCTTTTTTCTGCGAAATACGCCCAAACTTTCCATCGCTGTTTGCACGCTCAAAAACCATGCTTGACTCAGAACACCTTTTCCTTGTAACGGAGGATTTCTGCTGCCAGAAGCAGATGGAGCAGTTTACGGACTATTTCCTTCCGCGTGACATATACATAAACACGGGCTATGTTGCCGGCATGGCGGCTTTTTTGCAAAACCATGAAGGCCAGAAAGGCATTGTTCTGGGGGACATGCTCGGCATGCAGGTGCAAAGCCTTTTCTCAAGAAAAGATATCGTCGTTGTTTCGAGCCTCGAAAACACTGAATGGATGCCGCACGATATGAATTTGCTGCGGATACCTAACAGGACCGTTGCTTCGGTCGCTGTGAAAATTCTGAAGGATATGATATCGTTTGGCTACCGGTCAGGAAGCAATAACTGCATCCTTTTAGACAGCGAGCCGGCATAAAGATATTTAAATGCAGAGCCGGAAAAAACGCCGGCGCTTTTTGTTGACTTGAAATGTGACTGTATTGTCAATTATATTCTGCAGGAATATAATTGGTTTAGCATTAGCAGGCCGATAACATATTTACTTGTTTTTTAAAAAGGAGTGTTCTTTTTGAAGTATGGAATTCGCACACCTTCGCTGAAAAAATCGCTGTCAGCACGGACAACGGGAAGGGCAAAGCGCGCGGTGAAAAAAGCGCTTATCCCCGGATATGGGTGCAAGGGCATGGGGTGGCTTACCAACCCAAGGAAAGCTGCGTACAATAAAATTTATCATAAAACTTCAGTAAACCTGTTTAAGCTGTTTAAATGAGCATGCATTAAATGGAAGATGGATGGGGCTGCATTATTTATGATACAGAAGCAGGTAAAATCAAAAAAGCGCGTTGCAGACCACGGAGAAGTCTTTACAGCAGACCGTGAAGTAAATGCAATGCTTGACTTAGTAAAAACAGAAACAGAACGCATAGACAGCCGCTTTTTGGAACCGGCCTGCGGCAACGGCAATTTTCGTGCAGAGATAATGCGCCGCAAGCTGGCTGCAGTAAAAAAACAGTATGGGAAAAATCCGGCAGACTTTGAGCTTCTCGTTTCGTTGAACGTATTTAACAGCAGGCTTATGAATGAATCGGTTTATATGTTCAAGCGCTATGAAGATGCGAGCCTTAACTACACCGGTATAAACAGGCACGCCAATGAACGGGTCGGGCTGTACGACACGGCCCTGTCGCGTGAAGATTACGCTGAATTGCCAATCAGGCAAAAAAGTCAAAAATTTTGCTGAAAACTTTCTGATTATGTAACTTTTTTTCCTTGATAGGCTTTCTCCAACCGTGTATAATTATAAATAAGGTTTTTATATTAGAAAATTAGAATATTATCGTGGGAGATTTACATAAATGAATTTTCCAGATTACATACTGCATATGTCTGTTTGCAGGCACATGGCAAGGGAATTATCAGCTGTCGGAAAGGATGCGACAGTTTGACATTTTCAAACCTGTATTTTATTTTTGCTTTTCTGCCATGTGCTTTGATTGCTTATTATCTTGTGCCAGAAAAATATAAAAATTATGTGCTGCTGCTAAGCAGCGTCATTTTTTATGGGCTTGGTTCATGGTGGCAGACTGGTCTTCTTGCGGCCGACACCGCCGCAAATTACTTTATGACGGGCCTGTTTTCCGGTAAAAATGCAAAAAATCCACACAGGCGTGAAATGTTTGCGCTGACCGTAGCGGCTAATGTGGCGTTGCTGGCATGGTTTAAATGCCATCCCCCGATTCCGGTCGGGATCAGTTTTTACACGTTCCAGATAATCGCTTACCAGATTGACGTTTACCGAAATGACATACCGCGCGAGAATTCCCTTTTGCGGTTCGGCACATACACGTTTTTATTTCCAAAGCTGCAGGAAGGGCCAATCACGCGCTATGATGAAGTATCAGATCAGCTTAAGTGCCATGTATGCGAAAAGGAAAACCTCGAATATGGGTTCCGCATTTTTGTGGTCGGCCTGTCGTATAAGATCCTCCTTGCTGATAAGATAAGCGGGCTGTGGAAGCAGCTTTCGATTATCGGCTATGAATCTGTTTCAACGCCAATGGCATGGCTCGGCATGTGGGCTTATACGCTGCAGCTTTATTTTGACTTTCACGGCTACTCGCTCATGGCTATCGGCATAGGGCGCATGTTCGGTTTTATGCTGCCGAAAAACTTCGTTACACCTTATGGCTCAACGTCCGTTTCGGAATTTTACCGCCGCTGGCATGCGACGCTTGGCAGATGGTTCCGAGACTACATCTATATCCCGCTTGGCGGCAGCCGGGCCGGAATGAAGCGCACGATTTTAAACCTGCTTGTTGTCTGGACGCTGACCGGGCTGTGGCACGGCGTAAAATGGAACTTCGTTTTCTGGGGCCTTTCGCTTTTTGTACTCATTGCCATTGAAAAGCTTTTCCTCAGGAAATGGCTTGACAGCCACCCGGTTGTCGGGCACATTTACCTGCTGTTTGTTATTCCGCTGACATGGATGCTGTTTGCCAACGCTGACGTTTCATCTATTGGGATTTATTTTTCCCGCCTGTTTCCGGTCGTTTCGGCGGGCATAGATGTCAACTTATGTGACTTTTCAGAGTATGGGCTCAGGTATGCACCATATCTGCTGGCTGGTGTTGTCTGCCTTTTCCCGCAGCCTGAAAAATTTCTGCTGGGTACAAAGAAATACCAGAAAGCTGTTGTTGCCATACTTTCCGTCCTGCTTTGGGTGTGTGTTGTTTCAATACACAGAAACGCAAGCAATCCGTTTATGTATCTGCAGTTTTAAGGGAAGGTCAAACATAATGAAAGCTTTTATGAAAAAATGTCCGCTTGTGATGGTGACTATTGTTATTGCTTTGGTGGTTGCTGCCACATCGGTGGTTAAAAGCTTTGTTTTTCCTGCTGCCGAAAACAAAACTCAGGAAACGCACGGCAATGTCTCCTCATCACTGCCGCAGTCAGCGGCATCTTCTTTATGCGCCCCGTCTAATGTTGCGGGCAGCAGTAAAACTGTTTCGTCTGCCGGTTCTGCCGTATCACATGCGCAGCCTAAGCCAGGCAGCAGTGCTCAAAAAAGGGCATCGGGCTTTAAATCGTCCGGAAAGGAATATTTCAGCGATGCACTTTTCGTAGGCGACAGTCTTACTGAGGGCTTTAAAGACTATGGCGGCATCGACAATGCCAGCTATTTCTGCCGTGTGGGGCTCAGCATTTACCAGCTTTTTGAGCATCCGAAAACGGATTCTTCCACAGGCCTTACTCTGGAACAGACCTTGAGAAAGAAAAAATATGGAAAAATATATATGCTTCTTGGCATAAACGAAATTGGCACAGGAAGTACAGATTACTTCGTGCGCCACTATTCGAGCGCAGTCACAAAAATACGGTTTCTGCAGCCGGATGCAGTGATTTATATCCAATCTATCCTTTATGTTACGCCGAGCAAAGCTTCAGGGAAATCCGTTTTTAATAATACGAATGTCAGAAAGCGCAACAGCGGCCTTAAAACACTTGCAGATGGGAAAAACATTTTTTACCTAAACGTAGACTCTGCCATTGATGACGGGAACGGCAATATGCATGAAGAGTATTCGGGCGACGGTGTTCACCTGAAGGCAAAATATTATCCGCTGCTTAGCACGTATATTGAGGAGCATACTGTTTAGGCTTATAATAATTAATTAAGGCTTTGGGGAATAAGGCAGTGCCATTATGCCACTTACGGTGGTTGCTTACGGAAAGCGGGAAGAAAGTTATGGGGAAAAGGCTTTTACATGGAAATGCGGGCAGAAAGCTCATGGCCAAAACAGTTGTTGCCTGCGCTTTGCTTGCTGGAGTATGCACAGCCAGCCTGACAGCGTGCAATACTGCTGCCAATATGCCAAGCCAGCCTGGAAGCAGCGCATTATCGTCACAGGCGTCTTCTGAAAGTCCTTCTGAAGTATCGGATTTGCCACAGCCATCTGAATCCGAGAAAGAATCTTCAAAGAGCGTGTCATCAGAGAAAGAATGGACGAGCAGTAAAAGCCCTTCTGTGGCTGCTATAAAAACAGAAAAGCAGGCTGCTGACAAAATCGAAAAAACGGTTTCTCTGGACTGGAAACGCTACAGGCTGAAAAAAACGGGAACTGTCACGATGGATAACGTGCAATACTGGGAATTTGAGATGTGGCATGGCTCATCATTCCAGAGCCCGTTTATCCTTGTAAACCCGAAAACCGGCTCTGTGTTCACATGGGCAGCGTCAGACAAAGCCCTTGTGCCGGCGGCACAGGATCAGGCATTCAGCAAGACGCCACATACATTTACAGCGGCAGTTTACGATTTTACCATGAACGGCGTTACGATGAAGACAGACAGCGGCACAAAATTCACTGTGCCGAGCCATAACGATACGATAGATATGTCTGGCTTAAAAAATATAACGTACGGCGACAAGGTAAAAATTACATACACAGGTATTAAAAACGGTGATGATATGTCACGCGTTTTCTTTACCAAGGTTGAGAAAATCAGCTGATAATGCTTATGGTTTTTTAATCTGAAAGCGAATGGCTGATTAATATGAAAAACAGGCAGAAGCATTTAAAAAGTGCTTCTGCCTGTTTATATCTGCCGGCAGTTATCATAAAGCTTTTTACTGCCCACTATGACAAGCCTTTTCTTAAAACTGCAGTTGTGCAGCTTTTGCAGGTACTTTGCAGGAGTCATGCCGGTAAACGACTTGAACTCGCGTATCAGGTGGGACTGGTCGTAAAACCCGGCTTCTGATGCGGTTTCAACCATACTCCGGCCTGAGCCGACAAGGCTGAGCATGTACTGGTACCTTACCATTTTACAGAATATTTTTGGTGGTATGCCATACAGTCCTCTGAAAAGCCCATTTAAATAGCGCGGCGAATAGTTCATTTCACGGCTTAAGCTTTCAAGCTTTATGCAGCCTTTTGCGGCAATTATCTTTTTGAGCATATAGCCTGCTGTTACCTCTTTGCAGGAATTTTTACCGCGCCTGCGGTAATCTTTCAAGTATGCGGACAAAAATATCCTGATTTGCTCCATAAAGCTGCCGCTTTCACATATCCTGTCAATAATGCAGTTGTCCTTCATTATGTTGTAAAGGTCTATATGTGTTTCCGGAAGCTCCGATTCCGGGAAATTGCCGGGAAGGAAAGCCTGCCCTTGAAGGAAGCGCATCCCGAAGATACGGCTGCCGGCTTTGATTGTGGGCATGTCTTCCATGCCGTGAAAGCGAAGTCTCGTGCCATAGCAGTCGGCACCGCAGTCACCTGGCTCGCACCTGAAAATAATATCGGCTGAACCATCCGGCACGACCTCGGCTGCTTCCATTTCAGGCTCCGCCCTGAACGCATAAAAGCTGGCTATGCCGTCTCTGCAGTACTCATACCTGTAATATTTTTTTGTAGCAAGCACCATGAGCGGCTGCTTAGGCATGACTGCCGCAAAGCTGCTGCCGCATAATGTACAGACCATAAATATCACCGCATAAACGAATAAATTATGATAACAAAATTCATTATAAGCATATTATACATCAGCTTAAGCGCATAGGCCAGCATAAATGGCTGCTGATTTAAGCGCAATTCATATTTTGGCCTTAAAGCGTGTGCAGCGGAATGGCGACATATCCACAGGGGCTTTTCCACCTGTCATCATTTCAGCTATGCTGTATGCCGCAGCTGGACCTATGCCGAACCCATGGCCTGTAAAGCCGCACGCAATGTAGAGGCCGTGCACGCCGTCGGCCTGGCCGATTACGGGTATGCCGTCGGCTGAAGGGTCAGTCCACCCCGCCCACGTGCGTATTATTTTGGCATTCGAAAGGGCGGGGAAATATTTCATTATTCCGCGGCATGTGCACGCGGCGCCTATACTTGTTGACATTGGCGCTCCGCCGCCATCTGGCTGGCCGAAAAGCTCAAGGCCGGTGGAGCCGCCGAATATGAAAGAGCCGTGCTTCGTCTGGTGCCCATAAAAATCGGCTTCGGCAGTGCCGAGCATCTGCTGGAACATTGGAGGTTCTGCTTCTGTTACGAGGCACTCAATCTTTTTTCCCCTCATTGGTACGTCCGCACCGAGTTTTGAAGTAAGAAGGCGCGTCTCATAGCCTGCCGCGGCAAGTATCCTATCGCCTTCAAATACCCCGTCGGGCGTAACTGCAAGGCGCGCGCTGCCTTTTTCTTTTTTTATTTTGAGGACTGGCTCACCGGTTATAAAGTGCGCGCCGAGTTCACGGGCTTTTTTAAAATAGCCGAGAGTTGTCGTAAGTGGGTTTGCGTGGCCGTCGGTTGGGCACCAGCTTGCGCCTGTTACTTCGTCTGAAAGGTAGGGATTGATTTCACGAACTTCTTTTCCGTTTATCATGCGCACGTCAAGCCCGCAGGCAACCGCATGGTCTGTAAGGTTTTGCAGCACCTTAAGGTCCTTTTCAGTCTTGCCAAGGCGCAGGTTGCCCTTCTGCGTGTACTCAACATCTGTGCCGAGTTCATCGCTCAGCGTTGGCCATATATGGCTTATGCCCCACATCGCAAGCGGGAGCTCGCGCGGGTCCCTTCCTGACTGGCGCACGCCGCCGCCATTACGTGAAGAGCCGCCGTTACCTATTGAATCGTCAGCTTCCAGGACGATTACGGAAACGCCTTTTTTGGCAAGATAATAAGCTGATGCGCATCCTATTATGCCGCTTCCGATTATTATAACGTCTGCAGTGTTTTTCATTGCTGATTTACCTCTTTTCGCTGCCGAGAATTCTCATTTCGGTAGGGCGCATTGGCGCGCGCCCTGTAGCCGGCTCGAGCTGCGAAGGCTTTGCCCCGAGCTCATGCGCTATAATGCCCTTTACGAGCCTGCCGCATGTCTGCCCCTGGCAGAGCCCCATGCCGCAGCGAAGGTAGCGGCGCACTTCCGCAAGTGTGTACATACCGCTGTGGACTGCTTTGCGTATTTCGCCTTTTGTGACTTCTTCACAGCGGCAGATTATAACATCATCGTCATCGGCAGCTATAAAAGGTCCAATATCCGCCGAACGGTCATTAGCACGTATCACATTAAGCACCTTCTTCTTTAAAGAAACGGGCGTCCATCGCCATTTCTGATGGAACTTTTATTGTAAGTATGGCTGTGTGGTCAAATGCCGGCGAAGCCTTCACACCGACAACTTCAGCGCTGCAGACAGGTTTCCCGGCGCGGTCGAGTGCTTTTCCTTTTCTGCCTTTTTGGGGGAGAGGGAGGAATTCATATGGGAGCGTGACTGTTGCAAAACCTGGGGCGCAGTTCTCATTGAGAAGAAAAATTGCCTGGCCGGGGCACGACGCGACGCACATGCCGCAACCTATGCAGTTGGCGCTTTTATCGACCTCAGGGAGCGCGGTTATGTTGCTGCCTACCGTTATACAGTGCTTTGGGCATACATCCTGACATGGGTTGCATGGTATGTTCTGCGTGCATTCTATTACAGGATGCACGCCGGCTTCGTGTACTACACCGGGAAAGCGCTCTGCCTCTTCGCTTGTTATGTGGCCTTTTTTAAGCAGTGTGCCGGAAAGCAGAATGCCTTCGTCCGTAGTTTCGAGACTTTTACCGTGGCTTTTCGGTGCAAACATGCCTTGGCGCAGGTCATTAAGGTCGTCTTTCAGGGGGCAAAGCGCTGTCCATTTTTCACTTTCAGTGCAGAAACCGAGATAAGCTGCGGCGCATATGCCCGCCATACGGCCTTCAATCATGGCGGAACTTGCTTCCTCTATGCCGGAAACATCGCCTGCGGCGAAGATGCCGGGAGCAGATGTTTCGCCATATTCACCGCAGACCGGAACCTGGCCGCCGCGCTTTGGGTTATCTTCCATATCACACCCGGCCATCATCAGGAGCTGCGACATTGGCGAAAGGCCAACAGCAAGGCAGATAGTGTCAACATCAAAATGTTTTTCGGTGCCTGCAATCGGCCTGAAGTGCTCGTCAACACGTTTTATTACGGCGCCTGTAACACAGGATGTTCCTTCAGCCTTTGCCACGGTGTGGGAGAGGTAAAACGGAACGCCGCAGCGGGCAATTTTCGCAGCGTGCACGCCATAGCCGCCTATGCGCGGCGCCGCGTCAACAAGCGCCTTTACGTTGCACCCTGCCTGCAGGAGCTGAAAAGCGACAACAAGGCCGACATTTCCGCTGCCGAGCATTAGAATATTCTCGCCAGGCTTTACGCCGTGCAGGTTCATCATGGTCTGTGCAGCGCCGGCACCCATAACGCCGGGCAAAGTCCAGCCTTCGAAAGGCACGGCATTTTCTGAAGCGCCTGTAGCTACTATAATGCTGTCCGCACAGTAATGGACTATGCCATCACCCTGTCGTACGACGACTTCCCTGCCGGGGTAAATGCCAATGACAGGCGAATTCAGCTCGACGTCTGCTATACCTTTCACTTCTGAAAGGAGCTGCTCACCTATGCGGTACCCGCGCATTTTAGCCTTATGCTTTTTAGAGCCGAAAAATTTATGTATCTGCTTAAAGAGTTGCCCGCCGGGCTTTGCGTTCTCGTCGAACACAGCAACGGACATGCCGCGCTTTGAAGCCTCAGCGGCGGCACTGAGGCCGGCAGGCCCCGCTCCGACGATGATAAGGTCATACCGTTTCATCTTTCTGCAGCGCCTTCTTTCTTAGCACCGGTGCCATACTGTGTCTGCACATTCATGCCTTCTCTGAGCGGAGTTATGCACGTACGGATATTAGGCTTGCCGTCAATGACCATGACGCAGTCTGTGCAGCGGCCGATAGCGCAGAAAATTCCGCGTGGCTTGTGCAGCTTCGCTGTGTAGCGGTGCACCGCCACGCCATTTGCCTTCAGCGCAGCGGCTATGGGCTCACCTTCATAGCCCGCAAACTCCCTGCCGTCGAACGTGAAATTCACCTTGCGGCCTTTTTCGATTTTTCCAAGTATAGGGTGTTCCGTGATTCGTTTCATTTTCTGTCCCCCTGTAAACTGTGCATGGCTTCCACTGTATGCCGTTCCTATTAAAGACTTCATATAATGCTTTGGAAGCCTGCATAGCAAAAGGCGCCCGAACATTTGTTCAGGCGCCTTTACCTTGATGTAAAATTATTATAGCATTATATTCTGATTTTAAATTGTAAAAATCGGAACTGTTGGTGTATTGCATACAGTGTGGCTCTGCTTCAAATGGTGAGGAAAGCCGAAAAAAATCCTTTAAAATAGCAGTACACTTTAACTTTATAAACAAAACGTCCGTGAAGCCAATGTAAATTTGCATGCTGCCGTAAATTGGTTAAGTGCAATCCGTTTGCTATAGAGTTTATGAAAGCGCGCTGCCGCAAAATATTTATATAGCAACAGATTTCAGTTTTAATATTTACAGCCGGTGAATGTGGTGCTATAGTCTTTCCAAGAAAAATTCAGTTTAATTTAAAAATAAAAAGTGAAGAGTTTTAATGGAGGATTTGCTTATGGGTGAACGTGTGGAAAAAGATTCAATCGGCGAAAAGAAAATAACTTCTTCGGCATATTATGGCGTGCAGAGCGTACGCGCAAAAGAAAATTTTCAGATTACCGGCCGCCGCCTGTGCCCTGAATTTATCCGCAACCTTGCACAGATAAAAAAGGCGGCGGCTTTTGCAAACCATGAAGCGGGTCCGCTTGGCTACAGGCGCATGCAGGCTATAGTGCATGCATGCGATGATGTGATTGCGGGCAGCCTTGATGACCAGTTTATAGTTGACCCAATCCAGGGCGGTGCAGGCACTTCAGCAAACATGAACGCAAACGAGGTCATAGCGAACCGCGCGATAGAATATCTCGGCGGGAAGAAAGGTGACTATTCCATAGTCCACCCAAATGACCATGTGAATATGGCACAGTCGACGAACGATGTTTTCCCAACGGCAGGGAAACTGACGGCGATGGACCTTATATTTCCTCTCCTTGAAAAGCTTGATAAGCTTAACGGTGCCCTTTCTGAAAAGGCAGAAGAGATGAAGGGCATAATCAAAATAGGGCGCACGCAGCTTCAGGACGCCGTGCCGGAAACGTTAGGCCAGACGTTCGGATCATATGCAAGCATGGTAAGGCGCACTGCAGGGCGAATAAAGAACAGTGAAAAAGAGCTTTGCAGCCTTAACCTTGGCGGCACGGCAATAGGAACGGGAATAAACACTACACCGGTTTACCGCAGCCGCGTGATACCGATACTTGCAAATCTGAAAAAGCTGCCGCTTACGGCTGCTGCTGACCAAATGGACGCAACACAGAATCTTGACTGCTTTGTAGCCGTTTCCGGGGCACTTAAATCATGCGCTGTGGGCATTTCAAAGATGTGCAGCGACCTGCGTCTGCTTTCAAGCGGGCCGCGCGGCGGTATAGGTGAACTGGCGCTTCCTGCCATGCAGAACGGCTCCTCAATAATGCCGGGCAAAGTCAATCCGGTGATACCTGAAGTTGTGACTCAGGTGTGCTTTGCCGTAATAGGGAATGATGCTTCGATTACAATGGCGGCTGAAGCAGGGCAGATGGAGCTTAACGCTTTTGAGCCTGTGCTTTTTGACAGGCTTTTTGACTCGATAGAGGAGATGACAAATGCCGTTTCGACACTCACGTCAAACTGCATTGCCGGCATTAAAGCCAACAGGGAACGCTGCCTTGCAATTTTGCAGGCTGGCACTGGCGCTGCCGCTGCGCTTGACCCTTATATCGGTTACTGCAGGTCGGCGGAAATTGCAAAGGAATCTATGCGCACGAGTATGCCGTTCACCGAGCTTGCACTGAAAGAAAGTGGCCTGCCTGCTGAGCAACTTGAAAAAATACTTAACCCCAATTTGCTGGCCGGCAGCGTAAGAGCGGATTCTGACGAAAAAAATTCCGCAGCCGTGTAAAAGCTGTAAAAAAACATTTAGCCTGATATCGGTTGACTGAAAAATATATTTTAAAGTTATTGCATCATACGAAAAAACCTGTTATAATTTTAACGAAGTTATAAATCTGAGAGGCTGGACTTTTTTAACAGTGCCAAAGCAGAAATGCAGGCCGCATGACGGGAGCAAAAAATATGATTTTAGTTCTTGATATCGGCAATACAAACATAACGATAGGTATTTACAAAGGGAAGAAGCTTTTATTCGTTTCGCGCATAGCGACAGACAGAACGTATATGGAAGACCAGTATGCCATTGAGCTGCGGGAGATCCTTTCGCTTTACGGCATTTCGGCTGATGATATATCCGGGGTAGCCGTAAGTTCTGTTGTGCCTTCGGTGAACCGCCCGATTTTGAATGCAATCCGTAAGTTTATGAATGCAGAAGTTATTTGTGTTGGGCCAAAGACGAAAACAGGGATTACGATTGATGACCAGCGTGCCGAAACGATTGGGGCAGACCTGCTTGTAGGATGTGTTGCGGCGGCGAATATGTTCAGCGGGCCGTGCATTGTGCTCGATATGGGTACGGCTACAACATTTATGGTGATTGATGAGGACAGGCACCTGTTAGGCGGTGCCATTGCGCCTGGCGTAGGTGTTTCTCTTGATGCCCTTACAGGACGCACGGAGCAGCTTCCGTCGGTCAGCCTTGAGGCTCCAAAGCATATGATTGGGCGCAATACAGATGAATGTATGCGTTCGGGGCTTATAGACGGGGCTGCATGCATGATAGACGGCATGTGCGACCGTATGGAACATGAACTCGGCAAAGAATGCAATGTTGTTGCAACCGGCGGCCTTGTCGGAGAGATTGTGCGTCAGTGCCGGCGTAAGATTATACACTGCGATACGCTGCTTCTTGAGGGTCTGCGGCTGATTTATGAGATGAACCACACCTGAATTATATTAAAATACAAGCTGCCGCCTGCTTAAAAAACAGGTGGCAGCTTTGCAATTTGCTTACTGTTTCATTTCATGGGCTTCCCGCGCCGGTTCCTTGTCGCCATCGACAAGCATGTGGATGCACCAGAAGGCGGCAACTGCAACAATTACAAATACTATTCGGCTGCCGAGCGCAAGCTGGCCGCCGAATATCCAGCCTATCACGTCGAATCCGAAAAGCCCTATACAGCCCCAGTTAAGGCCGCCGATTATCAGAATCGTCAAAGCAATTTTGTCCAGTGTAATCTCCCCCTTTCGCACATAGGTTTTCCAAAAAACAAAAAGATATTTACAAAAGGCCGCTTCTGCGCTATGCTTATAAAGAGGCATAAATGCAAATAGTTTGCATTTATAGAAAACACAATTTCTGGATTTTATTGATTTTTTATGAAATCATAGTTGTGCTGCAGGAATAAATGCCTTTAGGCCACGGTGAAAGCATTGCCAACAGCAATGCTTTCAGTAAGCAGTGGCCGCTTTCAGTGCAGTGCCGAGGGCGCTTTTATAAAAACCGTGTAAAAGGGGTCATCGTAATGAAGCAGAATAAGCCGGAAGTTGATCGCCTGAAAAAGTGTGGGCTGAAAAACACACGGCGGCGTGACAGCGTGCTGCACGTTTTGGAAGAAAGCAGCCAGCCGATAACTGCAGAGCAGATTTTTTTTCGCCTTAAATCGCAGAAGATAGGCATAAGCCTTTCGACAGTGTACCGCATTCTTGACGTGCTTGCCGCAAAAGAAATCGTCCTCAAAGTCAGCAGCGCTGAAAGCGAAAGTGCCATGTTTGAGATTAACCGCAAAACACACCGCCATTATTTAATCTGCCTCGGATGCCGCAAAATGATACCCGTAGAAAACTGCCCGCTCGGCAGCCTCGAGAAGCGCCTGGAAAAAGAGACGGGCTTTTCTGTAACAGGCCACAGGCTCGAGATTTACGGTTACTGCAGCGAATGCAAAAAACGTATGTGCAAAGATGCCGCAGCCGCTTCACCGAAGAGGCCGCATCAATAAAATTGTAAAAGGCAATAAAAAAAGAACCGGCTTGCAGAAAATCTGCAAACCGGCCATTTTATGCTTTAATGCACATGCAAAAATGCAATGGCAAAACTTAGGCTAAAAAATCAGCCCTGTTCCTCTTTCATTTTCGCAAAGCATTCACTGCAATATACCGGACGGCCTTCTGTTGGCTGGAACGGTACCTTGCATGGAGCACCGCAGTTTGCGCATACAGCATCATACATCTGACGCTGCGGTTTTTGGCTCATTCTGCGGGACTTACGGCATTCCGGGCATCTTTTCGGTTCGTTGGTAAAGCCTTTTTCAGCATAGAACTCCTGTTCACCGGCAGTCCAAACGAACTCCTTCCCGCATTCCTGGCAGACTAACGTTTTGTCTTCAAACATAATTTTTACCTCACTCTGTGTGATTATTTTTTTGCCCTGGGACGGAGTTGAACCGACAACCTTTGGAATTACCAAATGCTCTTGCGTTAAGCTACTGGGGCATATATACGTCTAATATGTGTTTAGTGTATAGCAGATTCTTCTAATTGTCAAGCGATATTTTGAATTGTTTGAAAAATATTTTGGTTTTTCCCCAAATTTCTAAAAATAAATCCTTAAATTCCATTGACTTTATACGAATATTATGCAGGGAACTTTTGCTTTTGGTTTAAAGCATTTTTTTAGATGCAGCCTGTTCAATTCAGCAAAAACATTTTACCATAATATAGTATACAGTATATTTTATGCTGCAATTTGAAAATTATTCGATTAAAATCCGTACGCTGCCTTGCTGAAAACAAAAAAAGCAGCGGAACTAATGGTTTCCCACAGTTCCGTTGCCTTTGGTGGAAAGGAGATTAGTTATTCACCAAAATAGCGTTTGAGCAGACCCTCATATCCTTTGCCATGGCGAGCCTCGTCCTTGGCCATTTCGTGGACGGTGTCATGGATAGCGTCATAGTTAAGCTCTTTTGCGCGCTTTGCAAGGGCGAGTTTGCCTGCACAGGCGCCGGCTTCTGCCTGGACGCGCATCTCAAGGTTTTTCTTAGTGCTCTTTGTGAGCACTTCGCCGAGAAGCTCGGCGAATTTAGAAGCGTGTTCAGCTTCTTCATATCCGTATTTGCGGAAAGCGGCGGCAATCTCAGGGTAGCCTTCACGGTCTGCCTGACGTGCCATCGCAAGATACATGCCTACTTCGCTGCATTCGCCCTGGAAATTTGCTTTGAGGCCGTCGTAAACTTCTTTGTCGACTCCTTTTGCAATGCCGATTTCATGTTCGCAGGCAAAAGCAGTGCTTTCTTTTACCTCTTTAAATTTTTCCCTCGGGGCGCCGCACTGCGGGCATTTTTCCGGTGGTACATCACCCTCATAAACATAGCCGCATATTGAGCATACAAATTTTTTCATTACAAAAACCTCCATCATCGTCTTCTTACTTTTGTAAAAATGAATTTTATATGAAAGGCATTAGCCTATTCATTGGCTTCATTTTTCTGCTCCTGCAGGCATTTGTCGCAAATGCCATGGAGAAGCAGATCGCAGGAATAGACTTCGAGGCCAAGCTTTTCGGCCGCTGCCTTAGTTTGCTCCTTATCTACAAAATCTCCGGGAATATCAAGTACACTGTGGCAGCGCGAGCATACGAAGTGCGTATGCGGCCTGACGTTGCCGTCATAACGTTCCTGGCCATTCACATCGCCAATGCTTATAATCGCCCCGTCTCTTCTAAGCTGGGTAAGATTGCGGTAAACTGTTCCGAGCGAAAGGTCGGGAAACTTCGGCTTCAGTGTCTGGTAAACCCAGTCTGCTGTTGGATGGCATGTTGTGGAACGAACAGCTTTCAGAATTGCTTCGCGTTTCCTACTGTAGTTTCTTTTCTTTTCAGGTGAATTCATGACGGCTGTCCTCTCAAATCAATAATAATAAGCTTTATCTCTTTTGGCTTAATCATACCATGCTTTATGGAGTTTGTAAAGAGAATTTTAAGAGTTATAAAAAAATTGTGGATTGCAGTTCGTAAATGTGGTAGAATTTTTTAATTTCCTGTATGTGAATGCCATAATTGGTAGAGCTGTGGCCATCGCGGAAAATCACTGCAAAATAATTAATATTTATTTTGTTTTTGCGTAATATTCTTTAGAAATCGGTTTTCAAGCCCGAATCAAAAAAATTATTTAAATTTTGCATTCCAATCGCTCATGTTTAATAGTATAATACGGATAAAATTCAGAACAGGCATAAAGGCAAAGGCGCCATGACTGCAAAATGCGGCCACGGCGCTTTTGTATTTTTATCGTGTTTTTCATGCGCCTGTGGCCGGCTGATGGAAGTCCGCCGAATATATCAAATAAGGAGAGCGTAAAATGGACACAAGTGTTGACTTTTTGTATCTTAGCGAGGAAGACATGCTAAAAACCGGTGTATGTGATATGAAAGGGTGCATTGACACAATGCAGGAGATGTTTTCCCTCATGGGGAAAGGTGATTACCGCATGGGAGGTCCTAACGGCAATGAGCACGGCATCATAATGACGTTTCCGAAAACGTCTGGGATAACTGGAATGCCGCTTGACGCGCCAGACAGGCGCATTGTCGCAATGCCGGCATATGTTGGGGGTGATATACATATGTGTGGCATAAAATGCTATGGTTCAAACCAGAACAACCGTGCAAAGGGGCTGCCTCGGTCAACACTCATGCTTACCCTAATTGACCCGGAAACAGGCGTGCCTGTGGCATATATGTCAGCGAATGTTCTCAGTGCCATGCGCACGGGCGCTGTACCCGGACTTGGCGTGCGATTTTTGTGCAGAAAAAATCCAAAAGTTGTCTCTATAGTCGGTCCGGGCGTAATGGGCAAGACGGCTCTGGCAGCGTTCCTCACTGAGCAGCCGTCAATAGAGACGGTTAAAGTCAAAGGCCGCAGATGGAAAGGGATAGATGAATTTGTTTACTACTGTAAAAAGAATTTTCCGCAGGTCAAAAATTGCGTTGTATGTGAAAATTACAAAGAAGCATGCAGCGGCGCGGATATAATATGTTTTGGTGCAAACAATGCGCTTAAATTCGAAGACAACCCATACATAAAAGGCGAATGGCTGAAACCAGGCGCGCTTGTAATCAGCACCTCTGCGCTCTTAATGGATGAGGACTTTCTTGCTGATACTTCGAAGTGCAGGCTCGTTTCGGACAATTACAAAATGTATGAAGGATGGGGAACTGGGCGGAAATATCCGACGCAGAAAACTGTTTCGACACTGATAGGCATGTGTTTCTATGACCTTGTGTCTACGGGGAAAGTAAGCCGTGATGCGGTTATCAATATAGGCGATATTGTTAATGGCAAGGCTGAGGGGCGCACGTCTGAAGACCAGATAATTGTCTACGCAGTCGGCGGAATGCCTACTGAAGATGTAGCATGGGGAACAAAATGTGTCCGCGCAGCAAAAGAAATGGGTATAGGCCAGCGGCTGCACCTGTGGACGAAGCCGAAATTTGCCTAAGATGCGGCAGTTAACAGCCATTGTATGATTGGCAAGGCCCAAGGGCGTTAGTAACTATGGAAAATTAATATGCAGGCATAACAAATCAGGGCGTAAAGCATGAAAATGGCTTTACGCCTTTTGCTGTTATTAAAGATATTGGGGAATATTGCTATAAATGAGTTAAAAAAATATTACCTTGCGAAATAATGAGAAATTTGATAATATTATTAAATGAAAAAAGTGGAAGGATTGCGATGAAACAATGAAATTCACAAAGCGCCTTGCCATGTATCTGCTCATTGCAGTAGCAGTGGCGGCAGCCACACTGCTTTCTTCTTGCGGACAGCAGGCGGACGCTGGCGTTATTATGCGTGAAGCGAAAACGGATGCCGAAGAGATGAAAAGCTGCAGCGTATCCACAACAAGCTCGCTTAAATTTACAGCGAACGGCCAGCAGCACAGCTTTCAGTCTTCAAGCAAAATCGATTATCACTCTTCACCATTTGCCATGAAGTCAGTGCAGACGTCGCACAGCGACGGTGAGAACAGCAGCAGCGAGTCATACACCGTGCCGGAAAACGGGACGACTGATTTTTACTGCCGCACTTCTTCCGGCTGGCAGAAAACAGATGCAAAAGATCTCGATCCGTCGCCTTTTTCTCAAATAAGTATCATGCAAATGCTTAATCAAATACAGGACCAGAAATATGTAAGAAAAGCAGAAGTGGATTCCCAGAAAGTACATAAAATAGAGCTTCACCTTAAAAATGAAATTTTACGCAGTACTGTTGAAAATATAGTGACTGCTTCGGGCATGGGTGAAAATTCCAAAACAATTGTGCAGGCACTGCTTGACAGCGCACCAGACATTTATGGCTACTGCTATATAAATGCCGGCAGCGGGCATCTCGTGCGCCTTGAGCTTGACGCAGCCGATGAAGTTAACCACATTTTTCAGAATATTGACGGGAGCACTGTTAAAGTCAAAGTATCAGAATGCCAAATATGCGGGGACTTTTCCAAGATGGACAACGCTCCGGCAGTTATTCTTCCAGACGAGGCAAAAAGTGCCTCTGCAACGCAGGCAAAAGGATAAGTTTTTAGTCACAATCATGTTGCTGTAAATCTGCAGGCTTTCTCAACAAGGCAACATTTCCCGTGAACTTGACATAGTAAGCCCAATAAGGGTATTATGAAATATAAATTATGACAACATACGACAGGGACTGAGACAGAACCTGCTTTTGTGCGAAAAAGTGCTTTCTGCAATGCCTGCAAAATTGGCAATTTTGCAGAAAGTGTGGAAAGTTTTGCGGATTTGCTGCCTTTTGAAAAGGAGACATCATGCTGAAAAAATTTACAGCTGCTGTTTTATGCTTAGCTCTTATTTTCTCATGCCTAACAGGGTGCGGCCACAGCGAAAATGTATCTTCAGGAACTGCTACAAATAAAGATGATTTTCCTGTTACTGTAAACAACGTTACAATTAATAATAAGCCTACAGGTGTCGCTGTGCTGTCGCCGAATGTGGCAGATGTGATTTTGGCGCTGGGCTATGAGCTCTGCCTGAAAGCGAGAAGCACAAAGTGCACGCAAAGCGACCTTGCGGCGCTTCCTGTAGTGACTGCTGACGATGCATATAAGATTAAAAACGATGGCGCCGACCTTGTTTTTGCTGACTCTGACATCACTCAAAAGCAGCGTGACACTATGCGGAATGCCGGAATCACAGTCCTTACTATTTCCAAGGCTTCGTCGCGGGCCGACATGTCACGGCTTTACGCTCAAATCGGAGCCGCAATAAAAGGCAGAGTTACCGGCAGCGAAAAGGGAAAAACTATTGCAACAGGTATCTTTGAGTCCATAGATGATGTGACGCGCGCTGTACCTTTCAGTAGCGTGCCGGCAACGGCTGTCTATCTTTACGACCTCATAGGAGATGCGGCAACGGGAGATACGATTGCAGGCAGCCTTGTAACGGCATCGGGATTCCATAATATCGCGGATGACGGCTCCGCTGGAAAATATGCGGTTAACAATATGCTGAAGGCAAATCCGAAATATATTTTCTGTACCAAAGGCTTGAAAGCACAGCTTATGTCTTCGCAACAGTTTTCAAAGCTGGATGCGGTGGAGCAGAAAAAAGTCTATGAAATGGACCCAAGCCTTATGACACTTCAGGGTGAGCAAATGATAAATGCCGTTACGTTTATGGCGGGTACGGCGTATCCGCAGCTTCTGCAGAGCACTTCATCGTCATCGGCACCGCAATCAAAGCCTGCTTCATCAGGCACTTCTTCTTCAACGGTTTCCACTGGCGGATTGAACCTTGATCAAACACTCCGCAACGGCATGCAGAACAACGATGTGCTTAAGATGCAGAACCGCCTGCTGAAGCTTGGCTATATGTTTGTAAAACCATCTGGCCTCTTTGCAGAAGGGACGGAACAGGCGGTAAAAGATTTTCAGCTTGAAAATGGCCTTCCGGCTACAGGCATTGCAGACCCGACCACACTGCATAAGATGTTTGATTCAAATGCTAAACGGCGCGAAAACTAAACATGGCTGCGCATTAGCTAATGGCAGGTTTGACAAATCTATCTGAATATTTTATAATAAACGGGTGCTGTTACATAATACAGCACCCGTTTATTGCTTAATGGATAAAGCAGTAAATCTTATTTTAGCTGTGGCATAAAGCCATGCATCCGTCTTCGTAGCTCAGATGGATAGAGAGGCCGCCTCCTAAGCGGCAGATTGTTAGAATCATTTTCACCCTTAAAATTGCATTTGACTTCGTAGCTCAGATGGATAGAGCGACCGCCTCCTAAGCGGTAGGCCGGCGGTTCGAATCCGCCCGAGGTCACCACAAACGCCGTGCCGTAAAGGTTTTCGGCGTTTTTCTTTTGCCAGAGCTCTTGTAAGGCAGATGGACTTTTGTTTCAAATTTCTGTGCGTTGACCTTTCTGCCTTCGTCCAGAATGTGCGCATAGATTTTGGTAATCATAAACATACGCGGCTTTATAGTACATATCGCTATAATTATGCTTCAAAATGCCAGACACAGCTTGAGTTTCTGCGCTGCCAATGCTTTTTTCTGCCGATAAAATTTGCTCATCAACATCGGCAAGGGCTGCCCGTTTCTGTACCGAAGTGACATTCAATAGGCCATTGACTGCATTTTTTACATACAGCAGGCCAAGGTATTTATGCAATTCGTTAAGGCTGCTTTTCTGTTGGCCATAAACTGTCTGCATCTGCTGGTCGGCGTATTTTTCTCCGTCCTGCTTAATTTGAAGAACCAGTTTTTGATATTCCGGGTCAATTTTCAAGATGGTTCACCGCCGTTTCCAGCGCTATTCAGCAGATTCTGCCCAACAGAATCCACTTTATTTTCTTTCTTAAGCTGCCGCATTTCATTGCACTCATTGGTTATCTGTGTAATATTTTCACCTTTTGCAAATAGTTCCGCGGAATGTTTCTGCCGTTCATTCAGCGGCATAGTAAATCACCTAATTTTTGGTTGACATTTTGTTCGAAAAAGGGACGCCACGATGGGCGCCCAATATATTGGTGATTATATTTTGTCAAGTTCAACATGTTGATAACTCGGTTGAAACTGTTGATAACTGTCTTGATTGTACGGATAGGATAAATTTTGTTGATATGTTGATATGTTGAAAAGGTGTGACATTAGAACAGTGCTCTAAGTATTTGACCCAGCACTTCTTTGCTAAGTTCCTATTTTGAGAGTATAATAAAATATTATAAGGGGGCGAAAGCCATTTATAATTTAAAATTTGTATATTCTGGCGGCCATTCCCACAGTTACGCGCATGTCACAAAAGTTGAGTGCCATTCAAAAACCGGCCTAATATCAGTATCAGGAGATGATATTTTAACGAAGGACTATCCACTTGATTTCGATATACACGTGATTTCAGAACTCAGGAGTTATAAAGTACCGCACGTCTGTTTGAAATCAATTGAAGCTACAAAAGAGAAAGATTAACTGATGACGTGCAAATAATATTAAACGTCAATCAAGGAAGCATAAAAGGCAGCCGTATAAAACCGGTTGCTTTTTTTTAATCTTTTGCAGCTACTATCTTCGGCTGCCGGTTGCGTGTCTGGTACGCTTCGGATTCCCCCGGATATTCTGTCCGGCAAACATCCCTGCCAAACGGGAAGGTTTTATGCGGCCGCGAACCGCAGGCATTGTGTCAGCGTCTCAGCTTAATTAAAACTTGCTAATATTTTTCTTGCTAATATTTTTAGAGTAATAATGGGAAGAATAAGGCAAATGATATCATCAGATAAAAGGAGGGAATCCTCAAATGAAAAACTACTACAGATTGCCAAAACACATTGGAATCATCCCGGACGGAAACAGAAGATGGGCTCAGCAAAATGGAATGCATAAAGAAGATGGCTATAGCTATGGAATTAATCCCGGGCTTAAGCTTTATCAAGAATGTGTGCTTCTCGGAATTAAGGAAATCACATTTTATGGTTTTACAAAGGATAATACTAAACGGCCTGCAGTACAAACAAAAGCATTTACTAAAGCCTGCGTTGATTCCGTTTTTGAGCTTTTAAAGCATGATGCAAATCTGCTGGTTATTGGAGATACAAAATCTCCTCTGTTTCCAAAGGAATTGCTTCCCTATACTACAAGGACAGTAATTGGCAAAGGACTCATAAACGTGAATTTTCTTGTGAACTATAGCTGGGATTGGGATTTAAACTATGCTGATAACAAAGAAAGTGGGAAAATTGCCTCTTCCGATATTTCAAGGATTGACTTAATAATGCGTTGGGGTGGGCGAAGGCGCTTAAGTGGATTTCTTCCCATTCAATCAGTTTACGCTGATTTTTATATCATCGATAAAATGTGGCCGGATTTTAAAATAGAGCATCTGTATGAAGCCTTAGACTGGTTTCAGAAGCAGGACGATACATTAGGAGGATAGCATTTATACTGCCCTGTAAAATATCCATTGGATTTTGAGGCAAGGAGTTGGCAATATTACTTTTTTCAGCGTACTATTCCCGGAAAGGCCACTTGGTCTGAAGGCATTGTCAGCTGAATAGCGCTGGAAACGGCGGTGAACCATCTTGAAAATTAGCCCGGAATATCAAAAGCTGGTCCTTCAAATTAAGCAGTACGGGGAAAAATACGCCGATTTTAGCTATGCTTTAATATGATTTTAAGCATTAAAAAACCCGCATGAAATACCGGAAAATCCAGTACTCATGCGGGCTTTTGATTGGTGGGCCATCAGGGATTCGAACCCCGGACCGACCGGTTATGAGCCGGCTGC
>ENA-UOOE01000914-UOOE01000914.1-fermentation-metagenome-genome-assembly--contig:-NODE-914-length-26778-cov-360.669498_pt1 | contig 26778 bp, 20 predicted proteins | sample MGYA00245776_ERZ724021 | MGnify/ENA primary metagenome ERZ724021 (study PRJEB28704, sample SAMN03018321) | fermentation metagenome | biome: anthropogenic terrestrial biome; feature: soil... | reverse complement strand
TTTCACCTCCTTTTACAATCAATGATTTATTTTCAACGAGATTTCATTCACAAGACAAGCCATTGTGTACAATAACTCCTTTTCGAAAGTGATACTCACAATCGTCATCTTATGAATGTTGATACTTGATAATAGCTCCTAATTAAATCTTTTGAAAAAAATTCGAGAAAATATGTGACTATAGTCACAATACCCCCTGAAAACCCATGTACTGACCAAATTTTAAAGGAATTAGATTCTTTTTAATATATTTTAAAAAAATATAAAGAATTATTTTAAAATTATAGATGAAATAAATTTAATAAAGTTTTAAAAATTAAAAAAAATCTTTTAATTGTATTTTAAAGGTTTAAAAGTTTGTGATAATATAATAAAATAATTAAAACTCTTATTTAATGTTAAAGATTGATATTTTTCCTATTTTTTAAATCTTTAATTGAATCATCATGTGAGTTATTAAACAGTTCTTGCGTGAAATTTTTCACAATTTATTTATGAAAATCCAACCTAACACAATAAAAAGGGATGACTTAAAAAAAAGATGATTCATTTTTTTTATGATGTTTAAAAATTAATATTAATATTGAGATACGTTCCAGGAAGGTGTGATAAATTTGATCTGTATAGGAATTGAAGGCACAGCAGAGAAGACAGGTGTTGGAATAGTGGATTCAGAGGGTAACATCCTCGCATCACAGGGAAACCCACTCATACCTGAAAATGGTGGGATACATCCACGTGAAGCTGCAGAACACCATGCAGCAAATATAATCCCCCTCATGAAGGCTGCTCTCGACGAATCCGGGCTTGAACTGAAGGACATGGACATGGTGGCATTTTCCAAGGGGCCAGGCCTTGGACCTGCACTCCGAACCGTTGCAACAGCAGCCCGAAGCCTTGCACTCTCACTGGATGTTCCAATCGTTGGTGTGAACCACTGCATAGGTCATGTTGAAATCGGAAGGCTCACAACCGGATCAAAGGACCCTGTGACCCTCTACGTGAGCGGGGGTAACAGCCAGGTTATCGCCTTCGATGCCAACCGCTACAGGGTCTTCGGTGAAACCCTTGACATCGCAATTGGTAACTGTTTGGACCAGTTCTCACGTTCAGTTGGCCTTGGACATCCCGGAGGCCCCAAGGTTGAGAAACTGGCCAAAGGTGGTAGCTACATTAAACTCCCCTACACGGTTAAGGGAATGGATCTGTCATTCTCCGGGCTTTTAACTGCAGCGATACGCAAATATGAGGCAGGGGCTGCAATTGAGGACGTTTGCTACAGTCTACAGGAAACTGCATTCTCAATGCTTGTTGAGGTGACTGAAAGGGCACTTGCACACTCCAAGAAGAGGGAAGTGATGCTCTGCGGCGGTGTGGCTGCAAACACCCGCCTCAGGGAGATGCTGAAGGTCATGGCAGATGAGCACTACGCAGAGTTCCACATGCCACCAATGAAGTACTGTGGAGACAACGGTGCAATGATAGCTTGGATGGGCCAGTTAATGCACAAACACGGACTCGTCGGTGGTCTAGATGACACAGGAGTGATCCAGCGTTACAGAACAGATGAGGTTGATGTTCCATGGAGACGAAGTTCAGATGAAGAGCTGCAGCTGCCCCATGATATTCTTGCAAAGGGTGCAGAGGCCAACATCTACCCTGGAAAGTGGATGGACGAGGACGTTCTCGTGAAGAAACGAATAAGTAAGGGTTACAGGATAGATGAACTGGATCATCACATCCGTAAAAAACGAACCAAAAGAGAGGCCAAACTCCTGAGCGAAGCCAAAAGATGTGGAGTAATCACTCCATTGGTTTACGATGTTGATAAGAAAGAAACATCCATTTTAATGGAGAACATTCATGGAAAAACCGTTAAAGAAGTTTTTGATGAACTGGGGCTTGAGGGTCTTCAGGAGATAAACGGAATCTGCAGGGACATCGGTGAGAACGTTTCAAAACTCCACAACTGCGGAATAATTCATGGAGACCTCACAACCAGCAACATGATACTCCAGGAGGATTCACTGGTTTTCATAGACTTTGGTCTGGGCCGTGTTTCGGATCTGGTCGAGGACAAGGGCGTTGATTTAATAGTCTTCAAGAAGGCAATATCCGGAATCCACCATGAGATTGCAGATGAGTGCTTTCAGGCCATACTTCAGGGTTACAGCCCTGCTGATGACTATGATGAAGTGACGCAGAAGATAGGGGAGATTGGTGGAAGAGGAAGGTACACCTCTAAAAATCATTGAATGAATTTAAAAACCGTTATTAAAGTTATATTCTAATTATAATTTTCTTATTTTAATTTTTAATTGATAAGAATTAATTGATGAGAATATTTCTTAGCGCATTTAAAATGTTTAAAAAAAATATTTTTAAAAAAAATAAAAATATGAAAGATGCATTTTTTGTAAGTGTATGAACTATCTTAACATGGTGGTAACAATGAAGGTAACCTTTATAACTGGTAACGAACACAAAGTAAAAGAAGCCAAAGGAATCTTCCAAAAGTTTGGTATCCAGCTGGAACATGCTGACCTCGGCTACCCAGAAATCCAGGGAGACCTGATTGATGTGGCCAGGTACGGTGCAAAGCATGCAGCGGAGCGTTTAAATCAACCAGTGATTGTTGAAGACGCAGGAATTTTCATTAAAGCCCTTGAATGGTTCCCAGGAGCATACTCTTCCTACGTTCAGGAAACACTTGGGAATAAAGGCATATTAAAACTTATGAGCAATGTCGAAGACAGATACGCCGAATTCAGGTCGGTTATTGGGTACTGCACCCCCAAAGGCGAACCCGAGACTTTTTTAGGCGCTGTCAAAGGACGAATTGGACACGAAGAAAAAGGAAAGCAAGGTTTTGCTTACGATCCACTTTTCATACCAGAAGGTTATGATAAGAGCTTTGGAGAACTGACAACAGAAGAGAAAAACGAATTTTCTCACCGCAGAGTTTCGCTCGAAAAATTTGCACTCTGGTACAGAGAACTTCAGGATTAAATTTGTGTTTAACCAGTGAATTATGGTAAGATACAATCCAAATCAGGATCAAACAATCTAAATCTTGATAAAACGTGCTGTTTCAGTAATGAGTGCTTAATAAAGATTATAATTGATTGGAATAGGGATCATGAGTATCTTCAGATTCATAAATAATAAAAATTCTAATTCAATTCATAATAAGTTAAGGTACATTTTAGAGGTGATTGTAATGGCATCAAAGCCAGAATGGATAGAATATTCAACAGAAGAAATAGAAGAGCTTGTTTTAAAGCTCACAAAAGAAGGTAACTCCACAAGCAAAATAGGAGTTATTCTACGTGACCAGTATGGAATACCTGATGTTAAATTAATTACAGGTATGAAAATAACCAAAATCCTTGAAAAACACGGTCAGAAACAGGAATACCCTGAGGATCTCATGAACCTCATCAGGAAAGCTGTTAACGTGAGAGAACACCTTGAGGAAAACAAAAAGGACCTTCACACCAAAAGGGGTCTCAGGATCATCGAATCCAAAATAAGAAGACTCGTCAAGTACTACACAAGGGAAGGCGTGCTTCCAGAAGGATGGAGATATGATCCAAAAACAGCAGCACTCCTTGTTAAATAAGGCCGAAGAAGCTTGCGAAGTACTGAGCAAGCACATCAAAAAGGACAACGTTGTGAGGATCATATCCCACAACGATGCCGATGGAATTTCCGCTGCCGGAGTTGTTTGTAATGCAATCTCCCGGCAGGGAGGTAAATTCCATGTAACAATCGTCCCAAGACTTAAGGACAATGTTCTGGCAAAGATCCTCCGAGAAAAATACAAACTATTCTTTTTCTGTGACATGGGCAGTGCAAGCCTCAGCAAGATGGGTAAAACCAGAAGCGATGTTATCATTGCAGACCACCATCAGACAAGGGATTCTGAAGAGCCAAAGGAAAACGTAACCCATGTGAACCCTCACATCTACGGACTGGACGGTACACGTGACGTTAGTGCTTCAGGAGTTTCATATCTAACTGTAAGGCCCATGGAGTACAGGGATCTGTCAAGTCTTGCACTTGTAGGTGCTTTCGGAGACATGCAGTGCACTGATGGTATTACGAGCATCAACAAAACTATACTGAATGATGGTGTTGATTCTGGAGCTATTGAAGTTAGAGAAGACCTTAAAATAGCTTACAAATCCCAGGAACCCATTTACAAAGCCCTTTCATACACTTTTAACCCTGCACTCAGGGGAATTTCCGGTGATGAGGAAGGATCAATGGCCTTCTTTGAAAGGGTTGGAATCTCCTACGGCATAAAGTTCGAAGAACTTGGAAACGAGGAAAAGGACCTTCTGAAGGAGGAACTCATCAAGATCAACCCAAAGATATTTGGAGAGATTTACTCCATCCCAAATGAAATTCCTGAACTTCGAAACATTGAAGATTACTCAAAAGTTCTGGATGCATGTGGTAAAAACAAAAAACACGGTGTTGGCCTGAGCATATGTATAGGAGACCGTGAAAGTTCAGTGAAAGAAGCAGAAACCCTCCTTAAAACCTACAGGGAAAACCTCATGAAAAGTATTGGATGGATAAAAAGAGAAGGATCCATTGGTATGGAGAACATCCAGTACGTCTACACTGATGATAAGAAAAGGAAAAAGGTAATGGGAACACTTGCAAGTATAGGCATTGAGATAGAGATCCTGGACCCTGAAAAACCCGTTCTCGGCATCTCGAGGATGGACAACATCGTCAAGATCTCTGGACGAACGTCCATGGAAATGGTTGAGAGAGGAGTGAACCTTGGAGTGGCACTTGAAGCTGCCTCAAAAAGTTTCAATGGTAACGGAGGAGGTCATAACGTTGCTGCAGGTGCAGTTGTGCCATACAAGGACATGGAAAACTTCCTGAACATAGTGGATGAAATGGTCGGAGAACAGATCGGAGCTTAAAAAGGTATTCACATGTATTTAACAAGAGAAGAAGAAAGGATGTACGAGGGTGAAGAGGGACCTGCAGTAGCCAAATGCATGGAGATACTCGTTGCACTGGGAGACATATACGGAGCTGAAAGACTCGTTGATATAAGTTCAGCCCAAATATCCGGAGTTTCATACAAAACCATTGGAGATGCTGGTCTTGAATTTGTTTCAGAACTTGCTGAAACTGCAAAGGTCCGCGTTCCATCAACACTGAACCCTGCAGGCGTTGACCTCGAGATATGGAAGGAGCTTGGCTTCTCAGAGGAATTCACAGCAAAACAGCTCCAGATCGTTGAGGCCTATCAGAAGATGGGAATAAGCACAACCTGCACATGCACACCATACAACGTTGGTAACGTACCGATCTTGGGTTCTCATATTGCATGGTCAGAGTCTTCAGCTGTCTGCTATGCAAACTCAGTGCTGGGTGCAAGAACCAACCGTGAAGGAGGTCCTGGAGCACTTTCGGCAGCCATATGTGGTAAAACTGCAGAGTACGGTTACCACCTCGATGGAGGGAGAAGGGCAAACCTCATGGTTGACGTTAATACCGAACTGAGGGGCTCGGATTACGGGGCTCTGGGATACATCGTGGGTAAAACAGTTGGAGATGGAGTACCCTACTTCAAACTTCAGAATAAACCGATTTTGGATGAGCTGAAACTCATGGGTGCTGCACTGGCATCTTCAGGTGCAGTGGCACTCTACCACGTTGAGGGAATCACACCAGAGTACAAAGACGCTCTCCTTGGAGTTGAAGATTCCAATCTGGAAAAACTGTCCATTGATGCTTCAGACATAGGTGAAACCCGTGAAAAACTTTCAACAAGCAGTAAAAAACCAGATCTGATCTGTATGGGATGTCCACATGCATCCCTTGAGGAAATCCATGAGATAGCCCAGATCGTTGAGGGTAAAACCATAAAAAATCAGTTATGGGTCTGCACATCCATTTCTGTGAAGGCTGCGGCAGACAGGATGGGTTACACAGCTGCCATCGAGAAGGCTGGAGGTAAAATGGTCTGCGACACCTGCATGGTTGTGGCTCCAATTGAGGAACTCGGATTCAAGGTTGTTGGAGTTAACTCAGCAAAGGCTGCAAACTACGTACCCACCATGTGCGGATTGGAAGTTGTTTTCGGAGATCTTGAAGATTTGATAGAGGAATGAAACTTTTTTTATTTGAAGCCTCATCAAGTTTTTTTTTATTGAATTTTTTATTGAATGAAATTTTTTCTTATTTTTTTATTTGTTATTTTTTTTATTTGAATTGATCATCACAAGTGAAAGTATGTAAAAAGCTCTCATCAAATATCAAATGAAAAATATCAAATGAATTAAAAAATTGATTAACGATGAAGTTCATATTTATAAAAAGTGATATCCAATGACATTCGAAGAAAAAGATATTAAAAATCTTATTAATAGCCTTAACGACCCTGATTGGGATGTTAAGAATTATATCGAAGATATTCTAGTTAAGATTGGAGATCAGGCTGTGGAGCCCCTTATAGCTGCACTTGAAAATAAGGACATGGATATACAGCGGGAGTCTGCACGGGCCTTGGGGAGAATTGGAAACAAAAAAGCTTTGGAACCACTTATAGCCCGTTTGAATGATGATAATGTGGCTTTAAGGAAGGAAGTTGCAGTTGCCATTGATAAAATTGTTGATAAGGGTAGAACTCCTAAATAAACCATTCATTGATCATAATTCTTTTTTAAATACAGTAATCTGTACCGTTAATTTAAAAATTAATTTTTATAGAACAATAACTTAAAAAATCCTTATAAAATAAGATTTTATATTGATTTTTTATATTGATTTATAGATAAAAAAATGTCGAAAAAAGAGAGAAAATGATCTAATACTTTAGTTACATGCAGCCCCAATTATTTTGTCTTATAGATGCATTCTCTCCTTAATTTCAGAAGCTTTTTCTTATTATTCTTAAGGTCATCCACTTCAGTGAGCAATTCTGGGAGCTTGGCCTGTATGCACTCAACTGTTTTGTCCTGATGTATCCATTCACAGTCTTGACAGCTCCACACATTCTTGTCTTTTATCCATTTACCACCGGTGGATCCGTCTCCGCACGGATAGAATGGACAGTAGCAGAATGTGCAGTTTTGAGCATGATTGTGGCAGGGATAATATTCACAACTTTCGTTTGGACCTGTTTGTCCTTCACCTGCAATGTATTTGGTGTAAAATTCCTTTGCAAGTTCGTGTTGTGGATAGGAAACCCTGTAACCCCTCGGAGTGATCATGTAGCCTTCCTGGACGTAGGTCATTGAGTTTCCAACAACAAGGGTTGTGGACATGTTTATTTCATGGTTTTTAAGGTCTTGAAGGGTTGTTACGGTGACTTCAACACCATCTTCAGTGCTCCTAACTATACCCACAGGTGTTTCAGGATTTCTAGTTTCAAGGAGGATCTTGTAGGCTTCCTCAAAGGGTTGGGTTCTTGTTTTACTCAGTGGATTGTAAATGGTTATTATGAAGTCTCCCTCTGCTGCAGCACGTATTTTCCTTTTTATTTCAGAAATTGGAGTCAGTATATCACTCAGACTCACTACTGCGAAGTCATGTAGTGGAGCTCCAAGGAGGGATGCTGCATAAGTGGCTGCTGTAACCCCTGGAATAACCTCAACTTCAACACCACTGTACTTTCCAATAACCTGAAACAAAACGTTTCCCATTCCAAAAACACCAGGGTCTCCAGAACTTATTAGGGCCACTTTTTTACCTTCCTTTGATTTCTGGATGGCAAGTTCTGCACGTTTTATCTCATCACCCATGCCCTTTAAAATAACTTCCTTTCCTTCAATTAAGTCTTCTATATTCTTTACATAAGTTTTATAGGTTATTATGACTTCTGAATCTTTTATGGCTTTTCTGGCGCGGATACTCATATTTTCGGGGGATGATCCGATTCCTATAATGCTGATCATTTCTTTCACCTGTTAAAAAAATAAAATTAAAAGATCGTGTTGATCAAATCCTTTAGTCCTTTTAAGTTCTTTTAAGACCTGGTGTCTTTTAAGAGTTGGTGTAAAGCTTCTTTACAGAAGTTATTTTAATGGTGCTGAGATCAATCGTGATACCTTTACTGGTGGTTTTCCCTGTTGCAGTTGCAACTATACTGTAGGTCGAATTTGGAGATATCACTATTGAACTGGTATTTGAACCACTGGTAACATCATTGTAACCTGTAGCAGTTATATTAACCGTTATGTTGTTACCACTACTGGTATCTTGAGAAGTTACCGCAGCCAAACTTTGAACATCTATACTGTTAACATTACCACTGCTGTTCAAAGCATTTGCAACATCGTATGAGTTGAGTATGGTAATGGTTTCCTGGTTGCTGAGCACGTTATTGGAACCGAAGTTGAAAAAGGAAGATATTTCCTCCAGCTGCATGTTCACAAGTTTACCAACATCAGGAGGCTGGGATGTGACTATCGTGTAGGAACAGATAAGCCCTGCCTCAAAGAACAAAGCGAAGCCTATTATGAATAAAATTATCTTTAAAATTCTGGACAAAATATCACCTTTTAACGAATCTAATAAATTTGGATTAACTATTATAATTAAGATTATAAATATATTTACTAAAAATCTTACTAATTAATTTACATGGGGTTTTCATGACTGATGATATTATTCTAAAATTCGCAAACGCCGAAATTCTCATAAACGATACGGCTTACAATAAATTGAGTGTTCAAAAAAATTCTTTGGAACTTGCAGACTCCCTTTTGGATGATCTTTTAAGAAATCAGAGGGATGTTTTCATAGTAACTGAAGACATCCTTGATAGGTACCTGCAGGATCAGGGTCAAGTTAGTGACTATGGAAGTGATGCAGACATAAATAGCATAGTCAACGATATCATAGTATCTGAAAATCCTTCCAAACCCATTAAACCTCCTCAAAGCAAGCTCATGCCCAATGTTCCATTTGATTTTCAGATTGTAAAGGATGCCAGTAAAAAATCATACACCAGCGGGGAAATAAAGGATTTTTCAGCCTACTTTAACAGCAGGTTCCAGAAGATCAAGGGGCTTTTAAGCAAAAAAGTGGAGTTAAAGGAAAGCTATCCCATCAAAGACCTCGTCAACATGAACGACAACGTCAGGATCATTGGAATGGTGAACGACATAAGAACAACTAAGAACAACCACAAGATAATGGAGTTAGAGGATGAAACAGGTTACACCAACGTTCTCATACACAACGACAACCAGAAGCTCTTTGAAGCCTCGGACAAGATAGTTAGGGATGAAGTTATTGGAATCAATGGGATCAAAAAGGGAAATCTTGTAATAGCATCTGAACTCATCCAACCAGGAGTTCCAAGGATAGAAGATAAAGAAATGGACTTTTCAGCTGTTTTCATTTCAGATGTGCACATAGGAAGTTCAACCTTCCTTGAAGACGCATTCAAAAGGTTTGTTAATTGGATAAATGGGGATTTTGGTGATGAAGAGAAACGTGAGGTCGCTAATGATGTCAGATACCTAGTTATAGCAGGTGATCTCGTTGATGGAATTGGTGTCTACCCAAACCAGGAAAAGGAACTCACAATAAAGGACATCTACGGTCAGTACGAAGAAGCTGCAAGACTATTAGGCGATATAAATGATGTTAAAATAGTAATTGCACCTGGAAACCACGATGCATGCCGCCTTGCAGAGCCCCAGCCAGCTATCCCTGAAAGCTATGCTGGAGATCTTTACAAACTTAAAAATGCAGAATTCGTGAGCAATCCATCGGTTGTCAGCCTTGAAGGTATAAACACCCTCATATACCATGGTAGAAGCTTCGACGATTTAGTTATGACTGTGAATGGAATGTCACACGAACGTACAGACCTTGTGATGAAGGAACTTCTTGAAAAAAGGCATCTTGCACCGATATATGGTGAGCGAACCCCTCTCGCATCGGAATTTGAAGACCACCTTGTTATTGATGAGGTTCCAGACATATTCCACACGGGCCACGTTCACATAAACGCTTACAGACGGTACAAAGGCGTTCACATGATAAATTCAGGAACCTTCCAGTCCCAGACCGAGTTCCAGAAGATCTACAACATCGTGCCAACATGTGCAGAGGTTCCAGTGCTCAACAGAGGCACCATGAAGATATTCAAGTTCAATTGATAAAAGCCATTCAAAATAACATCTTTTTTTGTGGATTATTTTTTTGAAAAATTAAAAAAAGGGATAGTTTTATTAAAAAAGAAATAATTTTCAATAATTCAAAATATGAATAGTAGAATATTGTTAAAATTACTAATTAATGAAATGAGGGTTTCAAATGGATCATGAAGAAGTTTCAAAGGAAATAGTCAAAGTTTCAAATTATTTATATGAAAAAGGGCTTGTTCCAGGTAAATCAGGAAATATAAGCTGTAAATTCTCTGAAAATGGAGTTGCAAAGGTTGCAATTACACCCAGTGGTGTTTCACTTAAATCTGTGACTCCTGAAGAAATTGTAATCGTGGATATGGATGGAAATAAAATAGAAGATGCTGAGACTGATCATAACAAGATGCTGGTTAGAAAGCCTTCTTCAGAGGTTTTCATGCATCTCAACATATACAAAAGTAGGAATGATGTGAAAAGTGTTGTTCACACCCACTCACCAATTGCAACAGGATTCGCATTTGCAGGTAAAGAAATAAAAAGACTTGAGGGTTTCGGACCCATTGAGAATCCTGTGATTCCTTTTGTGAAATATGCAGCTCCAGGAACAATGCAACTTGCAGAAAATGTTGCAAATGGACTGGAAAAAGAAGATATTGTGATTTTAAAAAATCATGGTGTTGTCGCCTGCGGCAAAAATTTAGATGAGGCTGCTCTTCTCACTGAATTTGTGGAAGAGAGCGCAAAAATACAGTTCGTGACTAAATTAATCGGTGCGAATTGACTCAAGTTCGCTTAAAACATTCCATATCAACGTTCTTGCGTGTATTGGAATGTTTGGGTCGTTACTTATTTCATCAAGTATTGAAATTACAGTACTTGCTCGTATGGTTGGTTCATCATCATCTTTAGCCAGTAAATCTCTTGATTCTTCTGCAGCTCGCCTAATATTTCTTGGAACACTAGTATCTTCCATTATGTGCTGTAAAATTTGGTTACAACGATCAAATGCTTCTTTACTCATAGTTTTACCTCCAGGTAAATTAAATAAAATGTACAATCAGTCTTACTCATTAAATTCTTATATCCAGAACTGTTTATATTTTATGATTAAAAGCTTTTCTTCTTAATTTTATAAGAATATTGGCATAATAAGATGTTGAATTCATATCAAGTGAATTCAGTTATATCAATTTGAGAGTGTTATTGCAACTGTAACTCCATTGAAGGCTGTTTTTTTAAATATTAACTGAGATGATTTTCCCGCTGAAATGATTGCACAGGGCTCTGAAACCCCTGGAACCCCAAATTTTTCCATTACAAAATCTGAGACTCCGCAATCAGGATGTTGGAAATTTTTTAAAGATTCGTTTGGAATCACTTTAAGGGGAACTCCCAGCTCGTTGGAAGCATCAATGATCCCCTGTTCATAACGTTTCATATCACCTGTTGAGATAAGATCCAATCTTTTTAATGATAATTTCAGTAGTTTCATTGAGGATTCAAGTGCATTTATAACAGCATCCTTTGAAACACCTTTTCTAGAACCTACACCTGCAACCAATTTTTTAGGAGTTAAGAAGAGTTTTGTTTCATTGTATGAAACAATTATAGTTTTTGAATCATTTTCAGAAAAATGTGGATCTTTTGAAATAAGTTCAGGGTCCCTTAATTTGGTTAAAATTTTTGAATGTTCCTTTGAATCTAGAGGGTGGATCAAATAGGAGTTTTCAACTGCATTTACATTGGACAAAAAGTCAAATTCTCTGTTTAAAAATATTTCCACAATCTCTCCTTTGATAAGGGCCGTGTTTATAATTTTTATTTTGGATGTATCATTCTTAGAGATATCATTCATTTGAAGGTGATAACGCTTTGCAAGATGATCAACCCCTAACTTACCATTGACATCAGTTGCAGTCGTTACAACAGGATCCGCATGGATCAGATCCGCCAGTTTCAATGTAAAATCATTACCGCCGCCAAAATGGCCAGATAAAAGAGTTATAACATGCTTTCCACCTTCATCAACGACTATGACTGCAGGATCTTCCATTTTATTTTTTATAAGTCCACAGAGGCTTCGAACCATAATACCTGTTGCCATTATACCAATAACACAGTCATAAGAGTTAAAAACATTTTTCAACGTTTTTTTAACATTTTTATGAAATATATCAACCTTTACAATGGTCGGATCCTGTTCAAGTTTATTAACAATGGTTTCTGCAAGTTCATAGGCTTTTTGGGTGACTGTGAGTATGGCCAATTTCATTGAAACACCTTTTTCATTGAAACACATTCAATTTTAGATTTATTTTTAATAATGATTAATTTTATTTTTTAATGATAATTATGGTATTAGATTAATTTTAGTAGGATTTTAATTGAAGTTTTCAAATGAAGAGTGGGATTATTGTTACTAAAATTCCAAATAGAATTGAAGTAAAGGTTATAAAGAGGGCTGTGGTTAACTTGGTCAATGCAATTGTTTCATTTATTTTTTCAGGAATTAAAGGATTTAATTCATCTCCAAGTTCATAGGAACCTATTTTTTCAAGTTTTATGCCTAAAGCTCCTGCAGCTGCAGCCATGGAATATCCTGAGTTGGGACTGGGAGTTTTTCTAGCATCTCTTCTCATAATTTTATAGGCGTTTCTCCAGTTAAGCCCTAAGAGTAGGGCTGCAAGTGTAACAAAAATTCCTGTGATTCTTGCAGGTATGTAATTCAAAAAATCATCGAATTTTGCTGGAAACCAACCTATTTTAATGTTTTCAGGATTTTTATAGCCGACCATAGCATCAAGGGTGTTCACAACTCTGTAGATAACTCCACCCACAACACCAAAGATAAATGTATAGAAAAGTGGTGAAACTATGGAGTCTGTTATGTTCTCAGTTAAGGTTTCAATGACAGCTGAAACAATATTTTCCTGTGAAAGTTGAGATGTATCTCTACTAACAAGGTAAGATAAAGATTTCCTGGCTTTAACAATATCAAGGTTTAGATCTGATTTTACATTTGCAGCTGAACTCATCAAGAGTTTTATTGAAAAAGTTGTTGAAAGTAGAATCGCTGAAACAAGTATCAATAATATTGAATTGAAGCTGAAAATACACATGAGAAGGGTAAATATTCCTGAAAAAAGTGTGATCAAAATAAGTGTAAAAACTGCACCAGAAAGTTTAGTGTTGAATGTAGGATGTTCCTTCTTGAGATGTTTAAACATATCAATAGATTTACCCATTAAAACAACAGGATGAATTTTTGAGGGTAATTCACCAATTAGCAGATCTATTACAATTGCAATTATAATTATTGGAATTAGATATGTTGGATTCATGAAAAAACCTTTTTAGTGGATTCAAAGAGTATTTAAATGTGTGAATATGATTTCCATAAAAATTTTAAAATTTTAACGGGAATTTTATAATGGGAATTTAATTTAATGGTCAATATGTAGTGGAATATTAAAAAAGGTGTTGATAACTGTTGATACAATTTTCAAATAAATTCTCAGTTGATTAACATTCAAAGAATTGAAAAAAATAAATGTATCATGCAAAAATTAGATCAATGCTCGGTAATCATTATAAACTTTTAAAAAATTGCAGTTAATGTTACAAATAGCTGAAAGATAGATTTCAAGTGTAAAAATAAAAAATAAAACGCATATTATTCAGGATACCAAAGAGAAGGGTTTCAAGTGTAACTCCAATTTCTTTGATTGGATCAAGTGTAGGGGAGGTACATTTCAAGTGTAAAAATTTTGATATCCGTGAAAAAATCTGTGAGAAGGGGGATGAGAGGTACATTTCAAGTGTAAAAAAAACAAAAAACTGAAAAAAAATATAAGAGGTGCATTTCAAGTGTAAAAAAAATAATTTTTAAAAAATGGAATTCTCAAAAGTGAAGCATTCACAATAAAAAGAGGTACATTTCAAGTGTAAAATTTAAAATGTGAAAAAGTATTTTTCAAAAATTTTTTTTGAGGTGTGATTTAAAATTGAAGAAAAATTTTTAATTTAAAAGAGTTATATGGCTTTTTTTAATAAATATAAAGTTTTTAGTTCTTATTTTGGTTTGAATTTTAAATGGAAATAGAAATTATTTATTATTTTATTTTTTTTATTTAATAGTTAAGTTTATATATATTTAAGTACAGTATAAAGTTTCAGTATATTAATTTAAAAATATAAAATAAAATAAATATATATTTTTAAAAAAATAAAAAAAATCTTACACCAATTATTATTATAAAATTCATTATTTCAAAGGTTAATTCCATAAAAACCATTTTTTTAATAATTATTAATCTCTTAAATTAAATAAAATCCTTTATTTTTTTATTTAAAGCACATTTTTAGATTTTATTCCATTTTATATTAATTTTTTAGTTGAATGGTAATACGAAAACTATAAAAATCATCGTAACTCAATAATATTTTACACTTGAAATACATCTCCCACAAACTAACTGCGTACATTTTCATAGACATTTACACTTGAAATGCACCTCTCAACCACTGAAAAATCATGGTTAAAAAATTGTTTACAGTTGAAATGCATCTCTCTGTAGGAACACCCCTATGAACATCGGATGAAGTTACACTTGAAATGCACCACCCATCCTTTTATTCAATATAATCATACATGGTCCTCCCCTGAAAAGCAGTTTTTCTGCTTAAATTTTCAATTATAAAACAAATAACTATGAATGTCTTATTGTTTGTGATGATCTAATTCATTTAATCAAATTTTTTTATAAACAGGATTGCGTGATATTCATGAATATTTTTGAAGAATTAGGTGAAAAGAAGACAGTTTTTAAATGCAAAAAATTTCTTGATCACCGTTTTTTACCTGATAAACTCCCTCACAGGGAAGAACAAATAAAATCAGTTGCAAAATATTGGGTTGAAGCTTTAGGCAATGTAACTCCACCTGATGTTACTATATACGGTAAAACCGGAACTGGTAAAACTGCAGTTGCAAAATTTGCCCGGAAGCAGCTTGAAGAGATCTCAAAAAACAAAAACGTTAACGTGAGGGTTGAATACATCCGCTGCACAGATTATACAACTGAATATCAAGTTATTGCTCGTTTATGTCAACAAATGGGGCAAGATGTTCCATACAGAGGCTGGACTAAAGCTGAAATTATAAATGCTTTCAGAAATCTTTTTAAAAAGAACGTTTTTGGCAAAGACCTTATACTTATTATAATACTTGATGAAATTGATATTCTTCTTAAAAATGATGGTGATGGTCTTCTTTATACTTTAACAAGGACTGAAAATGTTTCAATTGCATCCATAAGCAACTTCGTTGATTTTAAGCAGTTCATAAAACCCAGGGTCCGAAGCAGTCTGAGGGATCGTGAAATTGTTTTTCCACCATACAATGCTCAACAACTTGTTGATATATTAAATGAGAGATCACAGCTTTCATTTAAGGACAATGTTCTCCATGAAGATGTTATACCCCTCTGCGCAGCTCTTGCAGCTAAAGAGGAAGGTGATGCAAGATACGCACTGGATCTTCTCAGGACCTCTGGGGAACTGGCAGATGAAAAAGGCTCTGAAACAGTTCTTGAAAGTTATGTGAGAGAAGCAAAGGACCACATAGAACATAATAAAGTTACAGATATTGTAATGACCCTTCCAAGTCAACAGCAAAAGGTTCTTGAATCCATAATCTACCTCACCAAACGGAAGGAAGAAATAACATCTGGAAGACTTTATGATGTTTACAAAGAAATATCTAAGGGTGATTCTGTTTCCTACAGGCGTATATTTGATTTCATAAATGAACTGGAAATGCTTGGTCTAATATCCACTAAAACAATTTCAAGGGGACGTGGAAAGGGAAGGACCAACATAATCGATCTGCAGTGTGAGATGTCATTACTTGAAGATGCAATCTGGAGTTAAGATTGAAACATAATCAATCATTTCCACTACCCTTTTTTATATTCTTTAATCTTCCTATTTTTACACATAGGCCCTTTTCAAGAATTATTTTTCTTAAAAATTCCTTTTGAATTTACTTTAAAAAATATTTTTTCAAATGAATCAATTAAAAAAAATGAACTTATCTAAAAAGAATTAATTTTTAAAAAGAGACTATTTAAAAAAATCAATGATTTTGACTTAGCAATTGATTTTTGTTTAAAAATTTTATGTCAGATCATTTTTTTCACTGACACTTTTCACAATCAAATTTCTATCAACTAAATCAAAAGTATCTTAAAGGATCCTCTAAGTATCAACTTAGAAACCCTTTATCATTGTTTGAAGGATGGCCATACGTACAGGTACTCCATAGAAAGCCTGCTGAAAGTACTTGCCATATACACTGTTGTCAACGTCATGGGATATTTCATCGATCCTTGGAAGGGGATGCATGACTATGGTTTCTGTTCCTTCAAGAAGCTTTAAATCTAATGTATAAGCTCCTTTTATTCTAGAGTATTCTTCAGGGTCTGGGAATCTTTCTTTCTGTATCCGTGTAACATAAAGAACATCTGATCTGTTAATAACATCTTTGATATCTGTTGTTTCCTTAACTGAAACTCCCATTTTACTAAGATCATGCAGTATACCCTGTGGCATTCTGAGCTCTGGTGGAGAAACGAAGTTCATATTCACTCCAAACATTGCAAGTGCATAAACAAGTGAATGAACGGTTCTACCATATTTAAGGTCTCCTATGAGTGAAACATTAAGATCTTCTATCTGTCCAAGTATTCGCTTCATGGTGTAAAGGTCTAGAAGTGTTTGGCTTGGATGCTGCCCTGCACCGTCTCCAGCATTTATAACAGGTACATCAACGATATCTGAAACGTACCTAGCTGCACCTTCCATATTATGTCTTATAACAATTGCATCAACGTACTCCGACACTATTTTAACTGTATCATTCAAATTTTCGCCCTTGGTAACGGAACTCACACCTGCCTCTGCAAATCCAACCGTACTTCCCCCAAGTCTTTTCATGGATGTTTCAAATGAAAGCCGGGTTCTTGTTGATGGCTCATAAAATAACATTCCAAGTATTTTTCCTGCAAGAACATTTGAAGCTTTCTCTGACCTTGCAATAGGTTCCATTTTCTCTGCCAATTTGAGGATATACTCAACATCATCTATACTGAAATCTCTTATTGAAATGATATTTTCCTGATCGAAGCCCATATAAAACACCATTTATCCTAATGTCCTCATTAAATCCAGTTTAATCTCACATTCATTTTTTCTAAATTCACTTTCAATCTTTCTTTGGATCAATTTCTATTTAAATTGATTTTTTAAATCAATTAAAAATTTTGCATCAATAAAAATTTGATTTTTTAAATTCATTGAATCATTAAAAATCTTTAAAAAAACTAAAAATAAGGAAATAACATTATTATTCCTTAATATAATCTCAAATAAACTCTTTAAATGGATTTAAATAAAATATTTAAACTAACTAAAATATTTAAACACATCTTCCAATCACAACTTTCTTCCAAAGGTTAAATAACCTGTATGGCCGGCCATACGAGTTTTTGGCCGGGTTCCCTTAGTTTTAACTTCTATTTCTCTCACAATACATTCTAAGACCTTCACTTCTGAAAATCCTACTTTTTTAAGGATTCTACTGAAGGTCTGAAACTGTTCCATGTAAGGTGTGTAAGCTGCAACGTAACCTCCACTTCTAAGGGATTCCATGGCATGATCTGCAACCTCCCAGGGCTTGGGAAGGTCTAGAAAAACAAGATCCAGTGTATCTTCAGCAATACCTTCAGTAATGTCTCCACATTTAACTTCAAGGTTCTTCAATCCAAATCCTTCAACGTTCCGTTTTGCAATCTCTGCAAAGTCTTCACGCACCTCGTAACTTACCACAGTACCTTCAGGCCCCACTACGTTGGCAAAGTGCATTGCAGTGGCTCCAGCTCCAGTACCTGCATCAACAACTTTACATCTATTTCCAAGTCCTGTGAATGCCACAACCATTCCAATATCCTTTTGAAGGATTATTGAACATTTTCTTTCCATGAGATCGATGTAGTCATTGATGTTCGGTTCCATGACCTTGAATTCCTTTCCAAGATGTGTTTTTAACACATCTCCAGCTTTACTTGAGCTTATGTCCTCTGCTTTAATGACTCCAAAGTCTGAATGAAACTCCTTATCCTCAACCATGTACTTCTTATCCCTTTCATCAACTAAAATACGCAAAAAATCACTCCATTTAAATAAATCAAAACTTTCAATTCCCTTACTAAAGTTAAAATGATACTATTATATTTTCAGTTCAAGATATGATTCTTTATTTATTCTTATAATAACCATTTATTTTAATTCAATTTACTTCTATTCCATTTCTTATAATCTTATTAACTTATAATCTTATTAATCAAACTTTAGTTTAACAGCATATCTCTGTTTTAATCTTCTTTTCCGGCACTGATCTGACTTTGATCCTTAAGGTAAACCTTTTTCCCATCAATCGTTTTGAAACCTGAACCAACCACTGAAACTATGCCCTTAGCTATTTTATTTCCAATACCCTCCACTTTTTTGAGTTCCTCTTCATCTGCGTTCACGATATTTTTAACGGTTTTAAATTCTTCAAGAAGCTTTCTCGCAGTTACAGGACCTATATTGGGCAGGGATTCAACTATGTAAAGCTGCTGCTCCCACGTTGTCATAGGTTTCTTTTCAGTTCTTATCTGCACGGCTTTTCTTTCTTGGCCCTGCTCCCTCAATGCGATCCTTGTTATCATTGCAGCAGTGTCTGCCTCAGAACGTGTTGGTATTATTGGAATTCCAAAGTCCACGGCTATGGATGCAATGGCACCTCGGACAGCATTTGGATGCACGAATCCTGAGTAAAGGTTGTCTCCTTCGATGATCATCACAGGTTTTTTGAAGTTTTCAACCAACTCTTTTGCCTGTTTATGGAGTCTTTTATCCATTATGGAACTTGTGAAATCTTTAACAGTTTTTCTTTCAATTGCAACATCATCACTAACTTGATAATCAGCAACTGCAAGTCCTTTAACTTTTATTTCAACATCCAATTTATCAAGTTCCCTCAATACTGATGAATTACCCTCTCTGGAATCTGCATAGATAACTGGTTTGAAAACATCATCTTTTGAACCAAGTTCTGAATCAATTGTATCAGGATTATCTTCCTTTTCCATTGGATTCAGATTATTCTCCTCATTCACTTCAATCTTTGAATTACTAACAGCTTCAGCAGTGCCTGATGATTCTTTGAAAACCTCAACGAAGTTGTCCTTCATATCCTTGAAGGATACATCATCATTTCTGTAACTCGTTGATAACTGTTTTTTCATCTTCTTTTCCTTGTTGATGCTGGACCAGTAGTAAGATTCATCCCTTGTCCCCTTGGTTATGAGGATGATCATTTTCCCCTTGTTCTTTCGCCCTGTTCTTCCACGGCGTTGTATCATTCTTATCTCAGATGGAACAGGCTCGTAGAGCACAACCAGATCAACGGATGGAATGTCTATACCCTCTTCAGCAACACTGGTGGATATCAGAACATCATAGACACCCCTTTTAAAGTCTTTTATTATTTCCTTCTGTTTTTTCTGGGTCAAACCCTTTTCAGTGTCTCTTGATGCCTGCCCAAAGAATTTAACCGCATTTATATTCTTTTCAAGGCATTTCTCGTAGATGTTGTTCACAGTGTCCCTGAACTGGCTGAACACAATGACCCTTGAATCATGATTTTTAAGCTCTTTTTCAAGTATTTTGATGAGTTTTTCAAGCTTAGGATGTTCTATACCCTCTTGAAATGCTTTTTCCGTGAGTTCCATTGCAGTGTAAAATTCAGGATCGTTCATCAGGCTCTTTGCTGCCTTGGTTTTCTTCTTCTTAAAACGCCTGAAGTAGCTGTGCAGCGTGCTAACGCTCTGGGTTTCCAGGAGTTCAATGGAATGTAGTATGTTTATAACTGCTGTTAAAAGAGAAACTGCAAGGAAACATTTTTTAGGAGGTCTAACACTGTTCCCTATTCTTCTCTGCGCCTTTCCCTGGGCTATAAGAACATCTCTTTTACTGACGTTTGATATGGACCTGATTATTTCCATTCGTTTGAGGGTTTTCAAACGAGCCTTCAGAGCGTTCTCCATGTGGGATTTTATCTCCTTCAGCTCTGGTTTCAGATCCACCTTAACCCATTTAACCTCCACAGGGTTGAAGTAGGGTTCTACATCAGTATCTTCCTCAGTTTTAATCACAACATCCTTTATGAACAGATTTTCACATACTTCTTTTATCTTTTCATCGTTCCATCCTGGAGATGCTGTAAGTCCCAGTGTGAGCTTGTTCTCACCCTCTTTAGCGTACTTATCCGCCAGGTAAACGTACGAGTAGGAACCAACACCACGATGACATTCATCAAAAACAAGGAGTGAAACGTTCTTCAAGGAGTATCTTCCAGATATAACATCTGATTCAACTGTCTGGGGAGTTGCACATACTATCTGAGACTCATTCCAACGTTTAATCCTTTCTTTTGGATTCACAGCTCCTGTTAAAGATGCCGAAGTTACCTTCAGAAATTCCTTGAAGCTCTCCTCATGCTGTATAACCAGGGGCTTTGAAGGTGCCAGTACCAGAACCTTGGACTCTGGAAACTTTTTAAGCCTTTCTGCAGCAACCAGTGCAGCAATAACAGTTTTACCAAGGGCTGTTGGGGCCACGATCATCGTGTTTCCCTTTTTAAGCACGCCTGCAGCCAGAACCTGCTGATACAACCTTGCCTCAATTTTATCAGGCTTTATCAAGGAGTGCTGGATCCATCTTTCCATGGAATTTTATATCTCAATGGGAGCATATAAAAAATGCTGTTCAACATATTAGAATAAATTCAAAGGACCTGGAAAATTTTTTAAACCCCTTTAAAACAAATTTTTTTACTTCAATTTCTTCATTGATTGAATACATTTAAAAATAGGAATTAATGCCTAAAATAAACTTAAAATAAAGAATTAACCATTATATTTTTTTAGCTTTAAAAAAAACTTTAAAAATAGAAATTTAAAGAAATTTAAATCTTATCACTTATTAAAATGGGATTTAAAACGATTTTAAAATAAATCATTCAAATAAATTTTAAATAAAATTCAGGGGTGGGAGAAAAGGGATGTGAAAAAAATTTCTTTAATCATTTTTTTATCATTCCTCTAGCATCCCCTGAACACACTGAATCTCTTAAAACTCGAAGTCCATGACTCCATCGAACACGAGCTTGGCTTCTCCTTCCATGAAGGCCTTGAGTTTTCCATCCACTTCCTGAACGAGTATTAAAAGGTCCCCACCTGGAAGATGTACTAAAACCTCTTCATCGAGCTTTCCAAGTTTGTAACCAACGAGTGCACATGATGTTGCACCTGTACCACATGCGAAGGTAAATCCAGCACCTCTCTCCCATGTTAACATTTCTATCTCATTTCTGTTCAATATTTTAACGAAGTGAACGTTGGTTCGCTGTGGAAATGCATCATGGTTTTCTATTATCGGTCCTACGAAGTCAAGGTCCACTGCTTCAACATCCTCGGTGAATATAACTGCGTGTGGGTTTCCAACACTCACAGCACTCATCTTCATTTTCTCCCCAGCAACGTTGAGCTCCTCTTCTAAAAATTCACCTATTTCACTTATACCTTCCTTCATTGGTATTTCATCTGTGTTGAAGGTTGCAAATCCCATATCAACGGTTGAAGATACAACCTGGCAGTTCCTGACGTTTAAATCAACCTCTTTAAGACCTCCCAGTGTTTCAACCAGCAGGGTCTCCTCTGTCACGATGCCGTTCTCGTAGACGAATTTCACGAAGCATCTTATTCCATTTCCGCACATTTCAGCTTCGCTTCCATCAGCGTTGAATATTCTGAAGCGTATGTCTGCCTCTTCAACGGTTGCAGGGGCAACGAATATGACGCCGTCTGCTCCAACTGAAAATCCTCGCCTGCAAACCTCTTCAACGAATACAGGTTTCTTGTACTCTGGAATTATTTCCTCTTTTGACTCGTCCACTACAACGTAGTCGTTTCCAAGTCCGTGCATCTTTGAAAATATTATCAATTTACCGTTTTCCATGTTATCATCAATCTTTATATCTTCTATCATTTAAGAAGCCTCACAGGAACGTTTTGTTTGTTGAATAAATCTGCGAAGGTTTCTCTTTCCCTGACAACCTCAGATTCTCCATCTTTCACAAGCACCTCTGCAGGTCTTGGTCTGCTGTTGTACTGGGATGCCATGGAAAATGAGTAGGCACCAGCGTTTAATATTGCAAGTACATCTCCCTCTTCAATTTCTGGCATTGGCCTGTCTCTTGCAAATAAATCGCCTGATTCACAGACATCCCCCGCAATATCTATCTTCTGGGTTGCCTCTGCCTCTGGTTTGTCTGCAACAACGATGTGATGGTAGGAGTCGTACATGGTGGGTCTGAGAAGCGTGTTGAATCCAGCATCAACACCTGCAAATTTCCTGTAACTCTGTTTTATACTGTTAACCTGTGTTAAGAGCACTGATGCATCTCCAACTATGTAACGACCAGGTTCTATGCACATAGTTGGTTTTCCAAGGCTGTACTCCTTCAACTTGTCCTTGAACAGGTCTGTTATTTTCTCTGCGAAGACGTTTATGTCTAAATTACTCTCCTCTGGAGTGTATGGTATTCCTATACCTCCTCCAAAGTCTATGAAATCAAATTCAACACCTGCACCCTCATGAACCCTTCCAGCAATGTCCATGAGTGTTCTCACTGCCAGCATGAACGGTTCCGGGTCGAGTATTCCTGAACCTATGTGGCTGTGTATACCAACTGGTTTGAAACCCATGTCCTGGGCCATTTTGTAGACATCAACAGCTTCCTCTTCCATTATTCCAAATTTACTAAGGGGGCCACCAGTTATACAGTGGTCGTGGTGCCCTGCACCCACCATTGGGTTCACCCTGAAGGATATTTCAAGTCCCTCAGAACCTGGAATTTTTGAAAGGCGTTTCAGCTGTGAAATGGAGTCTACGTTCAACCTTACTCCAGATGATAATGCAAATTCAAGTTCTTCATTTGTAACGTTGTTTCCAGTGTAAAGAATTCTTGAAGGGTCGAATCCTGCAAGGAGTGATGTGTATATCTCACCAGGGGACACAGCATCTATTCCACTGCCCTCTTCCTCAAGTATCCTCATAACCGCAAGGTTGGTGTTGGCCTTGCATGCGTAGAACATATTAAAATCTTTATAGTACTGCGAAAAAGCTTTGTAAAGCCTTCTGTAGTTTTCACGTATCTTATTTTCGTCTATGACGTAAAGGGGAGTTTTATACCTCTGAGCAAGTTCCAGTGCATCCTCCCCACCGATGCTCAGATTTCCTTTTTCATTAGTTTCCAAATCAAAGTTCATCTATTGTCCTCCAAAAAATGAGAAAATGAAAGTTAACATTAAACTTCTGTTGATTGTGTTATAAACATTTTTATGATTAAAAAATAGCTTAAAAATAATAATTTAGTAAAAGGTTTCCTTGAAGACTATCTTGAAGGATGTTCCATCAGCATCACTTTTGACTTCAATCTCCCCTTCGATCTGTTCCACGAGGCTGTTTATAAGTCTCATTCCAAGACTATCCGAATTTTCGTAGTTGAAATTCTCTGGTATCCCACTACCATTGTCTTCAACAACCAGAATGAATTCCTCATCATTCCTATGGAATTGGATAGTTATGTGCCCCTTTTTATCCTCGTTAAAAGCATATTTAAGTGCGTTTGATATTATTTCGTTTACTATGATCCCCAAAGGAACTGCCACATCCACGTCCAGGAATTCATTGTCCACATCCACATTTAATTTCACAGCTTCATTGTTCAAAGAGTATGTTTCCAGTAGTTCCTCTGCAAGATCCCCTATGTAATCCCCAAAGTCTATGCTTTTCAAGTTATCTGATTTGTAAAGCCTTTCATGTATCATGGCCATGGATCTGGCTCTACTCTGACTTTCCTGAAACATGCTCCTTGTCTTGTCATCCTGGATGTAACGTGACTGCAGGCTGAGAAGGCTTGATATAACCGTTAAATTATTTTTTACCCTGTGATGTATCTCCTTCATGAGCATTTCCTTCTCTTTCAGGGCCTTTTCCTTGGCATTTATTTCCCTTTCTAGTTTCTCTGTCTGCCTCATATCTTGGGCCACGATCAACCTGCCTCTAATTTCATATTTATCCCTTATAACTGAAAAATACATTTTAACTGGAACCTGCTCATTCTGTCGGGTTAAATAATTTAAATCCATCTCAATGTACTGTTTTCCAGGAGCATTCTCATGTATCATATCAACTATCTTCCTTTCAACAGGTTTTATACACTCCTCTGGAAGTAAAACGGTCCATTTCGTTCCCATAACTTCTTTTTTATCATATCCAAGAATCCTTTCAGCCGGTTCATTTATATTCAGTATCTCTCCCCTCTTGTTGAGGAAGATGATCATATCCGTTGTTCTGGAAATTATTTCATCCACAGCCACATCAGGGGTTATTTTCAGGAATTTGTACCTGGAGATAGCGTATCCAATTCCTAAAAATGCTATTAAAGCAAGAATCTGACCAATTGAAGGAAGGATAAAAATATTTATGAACGGCAGAACAGCGTTCACCATGTAACCTGGAATGAATGCCAATATTGCAGTTAAAACAATTATATTCGATTGTTTCTTTTCTCTGGGACTTTCAGATCTTCTCCCCCATCTCAATATGAGGAGGTAAGATAACACAGGCAGAACCGTGAAGTAAACCATGTATGAACTGTACCACCAACTGGTTGCAATGTCTATCCACATTGAATTTATCCATACAAGCCCGGGTCCTGTGAATGAACCTGTAACTGTCTCGTAGATAAAAAATATTGCAGGTATATAAAGGAGGAGGTAGTGGTACCATTTTTTGAATACTTCGTCATTTTTGGTGAGTATGAGTGCTATTTGAAGTAATCCCACTGGGTATGCACACCTTCCAAATGCCGAAACCTTGTACCAGAACCATGCAGATGCTTGGTCAGGTGCAGAATAAAAGAAAGTGTATGCGAATGACCAGATAGCGAACATAACTGATAAAATAAAAACTGAACGATTTAATTTCGATTCAGGGCTGAGTTTTAGTACATAAATTCCTATAAAAAGATAAATAGCAAATACAAGGAAAGAAATCAGGGATAAAATGTTGGGATACATATTTTCAGTGTTTCTCCATAATCAATGTGTATATGTTGAGGTTGGATGTTTCAGCATAAAAATATTTATGGAAATTTTACCCTTTTGCCTGATCATGGCCCCGCTCGAAACCTTTATATGATATGGAAAGGATAGGAACAGATCTATTTAATCTGGGTGAAACAATCCATAAAATGTATATAAATGGACATATAATAGTTTGAAGTTAGAAGGTGTCGTAGAAATTGATTTTAAATGGAAATTTCCTTTATAAAATCCCCAAAGCACAAAATACGTTAAAAATTTTTAAAAGCTTTTTTAATCCAAATTTTAATGGAAAGAAACAGGATTCATATTTTTCGCAGTGTCCTCTTCCATCCTATCATAATCTTCCCTCACACAATTATATGGATTCAATGCATTGTTTTTTAAGCTCATCAACTGGAAGGTCCTGGTACCACGGATGAGTACAGCAAAAAATGGAGGATCCTCCTGGCAGTTTCAATAGGAGCTTTGATGGTTCCAATAAACGCCAGTATAACCAATGTTTCACTTCCAACCATAGCAGGATTCTTCTCTGTTAACGTGGCCACAGCTGAATGGGTTTTAACTTCGTACCTCATCATGTTCATAGGTCTGGTGCTGTTCTTTGCCAGATTTGGTGATTTCTACGGTCATGAACGTCTCTTCCTGGGAGGACTTGTTGGTTTCATAGTAACATCGATTCTTTGCAGTTTATCCCCTTCAATTACAGCTTTGATCATATTCAGGGGATTGCAGGGGGTTACGGCAGCCATGGTCATGTCTGTTTCAATGGTCATCATAGAAAAATCATTCCCACTACGTTACCTTGGAAAAGCCCTTGGAATATACTCCGTGGCCATTGCAGCAGGATTGGCACTGGGTCCTGCAATAGGTGGAGTCATGACCAGCCTATTTGGGTGGAGATCCATATTCATGGTGAACCTTCCAATTGGAATCCTTGCATTTGGAATCTGCTATTTCACACTCAAACGTGGAGAACCTCAGGAAGTTAAATGGGACTTACCTGGAACCCTACTCCAGTTCACATACCTTTTCATGATCATTTACTCACTCAACCTCATTGAAAGGTCTGAGTACATAACTGCAGTTATCACAGGAGTTCTTGCAGTTTTAGCCTTTGCCATATTCGTTTACATGGAACTTCACACTGAAAGTCCCATGATAGAACTCAAACTACTCAAAAACAAGGTTTTTTCAGCATTCAACATGAGTTTACACTTGAACTACATCTGCATGTACATGATGCTGTTTGCAATGCCATTTTACCTGCAGAAGGTTCTGCATCTTGGTTCAAGCATGGCAGGTATGGTTTTAACAGCTTCCCCAATAGTCATGATGCTCATGGCACCTGTGAGTGGGGCTATGTC